>Ga0206127_1000001_pt1:0-120000 | contig 600843 bp, 537 predicted proteins | sample Helgoland_Spring_6_FD_148646 | JGI IMG/M metagenome (GOLD analysis project Ga0206127, IMG submission 148646) | Pelagic subsurface seawater microbial communities from Kabeltonne, Helgoland, North Sea - Helgoland_Spring_Bloom_20160419_1 | ecosystem: Environmental > Aquatic > Marine >...
TTATTAATTAAAAAAAAAAAAAAAAAATAAAAAAAAATAAAAACCCCAAAAAACAAAAACTTTTGTGGGTTTTTTTTTTTTTTTTTTTTCACTCTTTTTTGTATATCTTTGGGGTACGAAAAGAGTAAAAATAAGTATTGAATTATGAATATTAACTAATACATATAAAAAAATGAAAAAATTATTTACCCTTTTAGCAGCAGTGTTATTGACACTACAAATGAATGCACAACTTATGGATAACTCTTTTAGTGTTATATATGATACTTTTGGAGCTTTTCAATTAGAAGTAATTGCAAATTTTAATTGTGGTTCAGGTCCTGTTTGCCCACATCTTGATTCTGTTTCTCAAACAATCAGTAATGATACTCTATTTATAGAAACCTATTATTTGTATGCAGGTATTTATCCTGCATTATTTTGTGATGAGGTGGATACAATCTGGGCTAACTATAATTTGCCAATTTCAACTATAGTAGTTTGTGCCAATGGTATGATGGATACTACACAGGCTCAACAAGGACCGATTGTGGTTACAGAAACACATGCTTCTTGTGCTATCGGTTCTCCATTTCCACTATCAATTAATGAACAATCTCAAAACAAAACCCTTTTAAAAGTAACTGATGTACTGGCAAGAAAATCAAAAGGAACAAAAAACATTCCTCTTTTCTACATTTATGATGATGGCACAGTAGAAAAGAAATTAATGATAGAGTAATGTCATCCTGAACTTGGTTCAGGATCTGATTTGAAATAGATTCCGTATCAAGTACGGAATGACAATCATCAGAAAGAAAAGTAAAAAACAAGTAAAATAATTTGAATTATTAACCAATTAAATATTTTACAATGTCAAGATTAACACACGCACAAAAATTGGCTTTTGCAAGAGAAATTGCAGAGGTACTAAACAACAACAAAGCAGGACTAGTTACTGCTGGGTACGACCCAACCCAAAAAATTGAAGAACTGGGTGCCGAAAGTAAAATTGCCGAAAAAGATGAGGCAGATCAGCAACAGGTATTAGCAGCCTCAAGGCAAGCAACCATTACTGCCAACACATCAATGGATAAAGTGTACAACAATGCATCAGCATCAGTGGATGTTATAGCAGGGTTAATAGGAAAAAAAACCCTATTACCCATGAACTAAGAAAGATAAGAGGGAAAATGAATCGTTAGAAAACCCTTGTTTTACTTAAAATTCCCATGTACTTAACAAAAGTACACTGGGGATTTTTTTATGCACCTGTGTACTCATCAAAAGGACAAAGGGGTTTATCATTAGTACATAGGGGATTGCAGCAAGTACATTGGGGTTTGTCATCATCCCCTTGGGGATTATAAAAAGTACATTGGGGTTTATGGAAAGTACACCTGTACTTATGGCAAGTACATTGGGGCGCAAGGCTATCCCCAGTTAAAATGATGAAAAAAGAGTGTTTTTTACCTAAACAATTGCTTTTCTAATCTTTACCAACTTGGTGAGTAGGTCCTCCAATTTGTCCAATTGTAACATATTGGCTCCATCTGATTTTGCTTTGGCAGGGTTGGGGTGCGTTTCCAAAAACAAGCCGTCCACACCTGTAGCAATTCCTGCCTTGGCAATGGTTTCAATCATGGCTGGCTTACCACCGGTTACACCACTAGTTTGGTTGGGCTGTTGCAAGGAGTGTGTGATGTCCAAAATAACGGGTACGCCAAACTGCTGCATAGCTGGGATACCCCTAAAATCCACCACCATATCTTGGTAGCCAAACATGGTTCCTCTGTCGGTTAGCATCACGGAATTATTCCCGCTTTCCTTTACTTTGGTTACGGCATGCACCATACTTTCTGGGGCTAGGAACTGTCCTTTTTTGATGTTTACCACCTTACCCGTTTTTGCTGCTGCTACTAGTAAATCTGTTTGTCGGCACAAAAAGGCAGGTATCTGCAATACATCCACATACTGGGCTGCAATTGCGGCTTCCTCAGCTGAGTGTATGTCGGTTACGGTTGGTATGTTGAAGCGTTCGCCTACTTTTTTTAAGATTGCTAAAGCCTCCATATCCCCAATTCCTGTAAAAGAATCCAAGCGACTTCTGTTTGCTTTTCGGTAACTTCCTTTAAAGATGAACGGGATTTCCAATTTGTTGGTTATCGCAAGGATTTTTTCTGCAATTTCCATTGCCATTTCTTCTGATTCTATGGCACAAGGTCCTGCCAATAAAAAGAAATTCCCACTCCTTTGATGTTTTATTTTATTGATTTTTGCTAGCATCTTAAAATTGTAATTTAATGTTAAAATAAACACTCACTGCTTTTGCTTTATTCTTATTTACTACATCTTCCAGATGATGTGTCCCTACTGTAAAACTATGTTTTTTTCCTTTGGATAATGCCAAGCCAAGATTGGTGTTTTTACCATAACCACCATGACTTAATGTTGGGATAATATCACAATATTTGGTATTGAAAATACTTTGGATATAGTACAAAGTCGCAAAGTTGGATTCCTTAAAACCTTGTCCAATTTTAGCAAAGGATAGAGGCGTGTTGTCCAAGTAAGGTTGCCATTTTCCTTGTACGCCAAGGGTATAGTTTTTCAAATATTTATTTTTCATAATACCACTTACCCTCAAATGAAAAGTGGCTGGTATGTAGGATTTGAAAGCTGAGTTTTTTGTGCTTGGTAAATCATCCTGTGGATTGTTTATCTCCAACAAGGAATCGTTAAAACTGAAGATATCTTCAATTTCAATTCCTTGGAAATTAAAACTGCTATCAGTAGCCAAAGTAATGGATTCAGGGTTCCACATGATAAATCCTAAGTCCGTAAATGAAAGGTGAATGTCATGTTCCTTGTATCGGAAATCAGTACTCATTCCTAATGCTAACCCGTTTCCGTTATGTGCCATTGGGCTCAGTGATGCCGTGTCCGTAACAAAGGTGCTCATGTCATAAGCGATATCTAAGGATGTTCCAAATGGTGCAGTGTATAAGCTCCCTTTTTCAATGATGTAGGAAAGGTGATGATTCCCTGCCAAATAGGATAGGGAAGTGCTCACCTTTACTGCTTTTATCTCTGTTCCGTAAGTAAAAGTATATTGCTGAAATCGGTCGGCTCTAATGCTTGTTCCTCCAAAGTCCAAAGTTTTATCCTGATGATGAAAATTTCCTTCAAACCCAAGGCGTAATAAATCATCCGTAAAGCTTGCATTTAGAATGTTCCTGTCCGCAAAGCGAAAGCCAAAACTTTGCTTTTTGAAATTAAAATTATAGCTCAGTGCATTGCTAATCTCAGAATAGAGGATATTGTTTTTTACTCCAGCATTTATCCAGTTTGTTTTCATGCTATCAGTAATATAACCACCATACAGCATAGTATTAAGGAAGCTTTTGTCCAAACTACTGCTTTCAAATAATAGGTTAGTATTCCACTCAATGCTATGTTTGTTTTCATCAGTTTGAGCTAATAAAAATAGGGGAGTGCAAAGTATAAAAAGTATTTTTTTCATTAGTTTCCTATGGTTTTACTGACCTTAGCACTTAGGGTAATTCCCATTGTGTAGTCGCTATAAATACTGATGTATTCTTGCTGAGACTGGCTGTTAAAAATTGCAGTTGCTTTAATGCTTTTAATGTTATTCAAGCCAGTATTATTTATCTCTAAAGTTGATGTTTTACTTTCGGTAACCTTTCCTTCAGCGTTTGTTAGTCCAGCTAGTATATGTTGGTTTGCCATTAAAGTGTCAATTACTACTCCTGCTTCATCTATTGCTAAAAGTTCTAGCTTTGCTTCTAAAGGCAATCCGTTTTCAATCGTGATGTATAGGGTTTCTATTTCTTCAATATTTTCTATTTCTAACTCTGAACTATTGCTTAAAGTTAGCTCATTTGCAATAAAGCTAAGGGGTATTTCTACAGCTAAATTGGCTTCCATAGGGTATTCAGGAAAAAGAAAGTCTTCAATAGCTGATTGTCCGTTAGGGTTCAAGTAAAAAGTAGCACTAGTATTTATTTTATTTGGGAAAATACTTAGCATTTCATTCGCTTCAATCTCTATCTTAGTATTTGTAGGAGTGATGTTATTTTGTACTGATAAGCTTGCTCTTTCAATAATGTGCATTGCATTATTATCTATCTGTGCACTCACCTCTGTTTCATCATTCAAAGTACTTAAATTATTAATTTGAAAGCTTGCGTCAGCACCAATATAATTGTCAATTGCGATACTTATTTTAGCACTTTCTAGGTCAATACTTCCTGATTGAATAAAGTCGAATACATCAGTTTCTATTGTTTCTGGTCCGAATGCTAAAATGTCTTGTCCTATATATCCTTTGGCATATTCTGGGGTGAAAAAGTATTCATTAAACAAGTAAAAACTATCCACTTGGTGTATCGTTTCTAACTCTCCTGTTGAATCCAAATAAGCAGCTAATGTTGCGTATATAGTGTTTACTGTATCTCCACCAACTCTACCGTCTTTTCCTGTTAAATCCATAATATAGCCATCAAAACTAAAAGTAAACTGGGTAGGCTCTCCATTTGTGTTTGGTGGTACTTTTACTTCTGTTTCAAAGGTTGTTCCATTTTTTGTTAAAGAAGGAATAGCATAAATTATTGTTCCTGTATCAGGTAGAGTGCTTACTGCATTAATGATTACACTTCCTGTTTTTATTCCAATTTCAGTAAGCCTTGCATTTCCAAGTTCAAATGATTCTTCTACATTTTCTTCATGTAATAATTGATTAGGAAAGTAGGCAGTTGCCTCCATTATTTTTATTTCAGTAATGGATATTTTAGTTATAATAGCATCCGTATAGTTGATGGGCACAAGTCCATTACTTGCATCAACATCCATATTGTTTATGATACCTATCATTAAATGATCTAAGGTTTCTCCAGCTACAGAAACTGACTCGGTAAAAGTTTCTCCACTTTCTATCAAAGGAGTAGAAAAAGTAGCAATTAGGTTTTGGTTTGTTGCATTATATAATGAAAAGCTAACATTAGAAATATCAGTAGGGTAGCCATTAGTGAGGTCAATATTTAGCATACCATTATAAAGTGTCATAGTTTCAAAGTATTCATTTGCATCAATATTAATAGTGTCATTTTGAATGATGCCTGGCATTGCAGGAATGTCTCTTTGGCTACCATCAGGAAAGAGCATAGTACCAAAAGGAATCTCATTTATAACACTTCCAATTGTAATGATATGTTCAATTACTACATCATCAAAATCTACAGAGTCAATCTTTATTGTTGTTTCTTCTGATGTTGTTTCAAGTAACAATAAAGAATCATAGTTTACATTTAATAAGGACTCTTGATATACTAAAGATATAAAACCTTCAATATCCTCATTAATTATAGTTGTGCTGTCAGTAATAATATTATTAATATTTAGGCTTGTATTGGAAATAGGAGTAATCATATCTACATCCCAAGTAGGTTTTTCTAGTTCGTGTTTACAAGCAATAAAAAGGAGAGTAGTTAGTACAAATAGTAGCGTTTTTTTCATCTTACAAATATAGATTAATAATTATATTTCCCTTTCCAAAGGTTTTTTAATCCTTCTTTAAACGCATTTTCTTTACTATTGTTTGCAGGTTTGTAAAAAGAAACTCCACTAATTTCTTCTGGTAGAAATTCCTGTTTATCAGTAGGTTTATTATGTGAATATTGATACTCTTTTCCATATCCTAATTCTTTCATAAGTTTGGTTGGTGCATTTCTTAAGTGTAAAGGAACGGAAAGATTTCCACTACTTCTTACTTCTGTTTGAGCTTCATTTATAGCCATATAAGCCGAGTTGCTTTTAGGTGAACAAGCTAAATAGATAACAGCTTGTGAAAGCGTTATTCTTGCTTCTGGAAAACCAATTACATTAACAGCCTGAAAACAATTATTTGCAATTACTAAGGCTGTTGGATTGGCGTTTCCAATATCTTCTGATGCTAATATAAGAAGTCTTCTTGCTATAAATTTCACATCTTCCCCTCCTTCAATCATTTGGGCAAGCCAATAAACAGCAGCATTAGGGTCACTACCTCTTATTGACTTAATAAAAGCTGAAATAATATCATAATGTTGCTCGCCATTCTTATCATAACGAACTACATTTTGTTGTGCTTTTTCTATTACTAAATCATTGGTGATGATGATTTCTTTCTCATCAATAGAGCTAACTACTAGCTCCAAGATATTTAATAATTTTCTTGCATCTCCCCCTGAAATCTGCATCAAGGATTCTGTTTCCTTTAAGATGATGTTTTGTTTGCTTAGCACCTCATCTTGGCTTATTGCCCTTTCTAGTAATTCTTGTAAATCATCTTTGGATAACGATTCTAAAATATATACCTGAGAGCGAGAAAGCAATGCAGAGATTACTTCAAAAGAAGGATTCTCAGTTGTTGCACCAATGAGGGTAATTACACCTTTTTCAACTGCTCCTAATAGAGAATCCTGTTGTGCTTTGCTAAACCTATGTATCTCATCTATAAATAGGATAGGGATGTTTTTTCCAAATAAACCCAAAGATGATGCTTTGTGAATTACTTCACGAACATCTTTTACCCCAGAATTTATAGCTGACAAGGTGTAGAAAGGTCGGTCAAGCTCTTGGGCTATTAAATTGGATAAAGTGGTTTTTCCAACTCCAGGAGGTCCCCAAAAAATCATGGAGGGGATTAGTTTATTATTAATTGCAGTTTTAAGGGTTCCTTTTTCACCAATTAAATGTTTTTGTCCTATTACTTCAGCTAGTTTTCTTGGTCGTATTCGTTCGGCTAAAGGGATGTTTTGCATCTTAACAAATGCTTTTTATCAACCTTAACTTGTGGGTATGAGAGCCAATTTCAGTATTAAAAATACCTTGCTGGTCTATTCTATCAATCCTAACCTTTCCTGAAGCATGAATAATATGATTATCCTCTAAAATAATTCCAACATGTATAATCTTCCCTTCTTTATTGTCAAAAAAGGCTAAATCTCCAGGTTCACTTTCTTCTATAAAACTTAGGGTTGTCCCTACTTCAGCTTGTTGGTAAGCGTCTCTTGGTAAATCAACTCCTTGTAAACGATATACTATTTGCGAAAAACCAGAACAATCTATTCCTAAAGGAGATCGCCCTCCCCATAAATAAGGAGCGTTTAAATACATTAAGGAATTCTCTACAAGCTTCTCTTTTTTTACAAAACCTGGAGTTGTTAAACCATTAAATTGATACATTTCATTGTTGATAAGTGCATGCCCACTTTTATAACTAGGTAAGATGCTTCCAATCACAATTGGTTGATGATGATCCTTAGTTATGATATCTAAAATATCTGTAGTAATTGTTGCAACTTCTTTGTCTAGTTGCTTGTAAATATCTTCAGGAATTTCTATCCATTGTTTGTTGCAAATCCATCCTTCATAACTATCATGAGCTAGGCGAATTCTACTCCATTTTTTACGGCTTTCCAATACCTTAAAATGTTCTCCAAAAAGAATTTGGTTAACCATTTCTGCTTGGTCAGCAGCTTCATTCCGCATAGGAATGATTGATAGATTGGAAATTCCGTATTGCATTATACTAGTTCAATTACCATTGCTGAAGCGCCACCACCACCATTACAAATTCCAGCAGCACCAACTTTACCGCCATTTTGTTTTAAAACATTTATAAGCGTTACAATAATTCTAGAGCCAGAGCTACCTAGTGGATGACCAATAGAAACAGCTCCACCATTTACATTTACTTTACTAGCATCTAAATCTAATATTTTCATGTTCGCTAAACCAACTACTGAAAACGCTTCATTCAATTCGAAATAATCAACATCAGTTGTAGCTAATCCTACTTTTCCTAAAGCAATTGGCAATGCTTTTGCAGGAGCAGTAGTAAACCATTCTGGCTCATGTGCTGCATCAGCATAACTTACAATTTTAGCCAAAGGAGTTAAATTTAATTCTGCTGCTTTTTCAGCACTCATTAAAATCAATGCAGAAGCACCATCATTTAAAGTTGAAGCATTAGCTGCTGTTACAGTTCCTTCTTTGTCAAATACTGGTCGTAATGCTGGAATTTTTTCCATTTTTACATTCTTATATTCTTCATCTTCAGTAATTACTAAAGCATCTCCTCTTCTTTGTGGAACTTCTACAGGAACAACTTCATCAGCAAACTTTCCTGCTGCCCATGAAGAAGTACTTCTTTTGTAAGATTCAATAGCAAAAGCATCTTGCTGTTCTCTTGTAAAGTTCATTTCAGTTGCACATTTTTCAGCACAAACTCCCATGTGAACTCTATTATAAACATCAGTTAATCCATCTTTTACAAGACCATCAACTAATTTCATGTCTCCTAGTTTTTGTCCTGTTCTTCCTTTTGCAAAATAATGAGGAACACCTGACATATTTTCCATTCCACCTGCAATAACAATATCATTGTCACCACATTTAATGGATTGTGCTGCCAACATGATTGCTTTCATTCCTGAAGAACATACTTTATTGATAGTAGTACAAGGTACATCTTGTGATAACCCAGCAAACATAGCTGCTTGCCTAGCAGGGGCTTGTCCTAAATTAGCTTGTAAAACATTACCCATGTATACTTCATTTACAAGATTAGAATTAATTCCTGCTTTATCTATTGCTCCTTTTATAGCTGCAGCTCCTAATTTTGTAGCTGATACTGATGATAAACACCCTCCAAAACTTCCCATTGGGGTACGCACTGCCGATACAATTACTACTTCTCTCATTATTTGTTTTTTTATGAATTTAAATTTGGTGCGAATTTATGTAAATTATACTTATTTTCGCTACTGATATTAATACATCTATGAAAAATATACTTATCAAAATAAGAGACAATCATGAACAGTTGTTTCGCATCTTTTTGTTTCTATTAACTCTAGTAATTATTGTTTATGTGTTTCCAAGGCAGGCAAAATTCAAATATGAATTTACTAAAGGAAAACCTTGGATGCACGAAACTATTATTGCTCCTTTTGATTTTTCAATCTTAAAATCGGTAGATGAAATAAAAAGGGAACAGGAAATTATTAACTCAGAACATTCTCCAATCTTTAATTATAATTCAGCTATTTTTCAGCTGAAAGCTGAGGAATATATCAATCAGTTTGAGGAAAAATGGGTGAGAGATAAAAATGTAAAAAAAGACGATAAATTTACTTTTTTCAATATTTTTAAACAAAAAAAGATAGATAACACTACAAGAAAGCACAATTTAGCAGTTTTTGGTTATGATAAATTGCAAGCAATTTATGAAAAAGGAATAATCCAATTGCAAGGTGATTTTGAGTATAAAAAAGAATTGAACGTATTATTGAAAAAAGGAAGTATTGCTGAAAAAGTGCAGTTTGATCATTTGCATAGTATTACTTCAGCAGCAAATGAAATAAATTTATTGGCAAACCTTAATGATGAGGAATATAGTTTTTTGATTCCTATATTACTTTCTTCTTTAGAGCATAATATTACTTATGATAAAGTGGCAAGTGAAGCTATGTTGCAAAGTGATTTGGAAAATATTAACAGTACACAAGGGCTGATTGTTGCTGGGCAGATTATTGTAAATAAAGGAGAATTAGTTACAGCTGAACGCTATCAAAAACTACTTTCTTTAAAGCAAGAATTTGAAGGAAAGGAATGGAATTTATTAGCTTACTACTTAATGTTGTTAGGTCAGATTATTCTAGTTGCCTTATCGCTATTTATTCTTTTTATGTTCATTAAACAATACAGGATAGAGGTGTTGAATAATACAACTAAAATAAGCATGATACTAAGTGTTATTTTGCTAATGATAGTTATATCTTCAGTAGTATTAGCCCTTGATGTTAACTATATTTATGTTGTTCCTTTTTGTATTGCTCCAATCATACTTAAGGCCTTTTTTGATACTAGAATTGCGCTATTTACTCATTTAATTGCCATTCTAATTATTGGCTTTATAGTACCTAATGGTTTTGAATTTGTTTTTTTACAGTTGATAGCCGGAATAGTTTCTATTCTTACTGTACTTAAAATGTATAAGCGATCACAATTATTTATGTCAGTAGCTAAAGTTATTGCAGTTTATTTTGTGATTTATATTTCACTATCCATCACTCATGAAGGTTCTTTTTCTGCTTTGGATATGGGCGTTTTAATTCAGCTTGCTATAAGTGGTGCACTAACTTTGTTTGCTTATCCAACTATTTTTCTTTTTGAAAAGGTTTTCTCCTTAGTTTCAGATGTTTCCTTGTTGGAACTTACCGATACAAATAGTCCTTTGTTAAGGCGACTTTCTGAAGAAGCGCCAGGTACTTTTCAGCACAGTTTACAAGTGGCTAATTTGGCTGAAATGGCAGCTTTGGAGATAGGTGCAAATGCACTTTTAACTAGAGCAGGAGCTGTTTATCATGATATTGGGAAATTAAAAAACCCTATGTATTTTATTGAAAATCAAAGTAGCAATTTAAATCCTCATGATGAAATTGAGTTTGATGAGAGTGCTGAGATTATTATTAATCATGTATTAGATGGAGTAGAGATTGCTAAAGAGAATAATTTGCCTGATGAATTAGTTGATTTTATTCGTACTCATCATGGAACTACAACTGTGCAGTATTTCTACAAACAATTTATAGCTAATTTCCCTGAAGAAGAAGTTGATGTTATAGACTTTACTTATCCAGGTCCAAAGCCTTATTCTAAGGAAACAGCTATCCTTATGATGGCTGATTCGGCTGAAGCATCTGCTAGAAGTTTGAAAAATCCAACACCAGAAAATATTGATATTCTAATTGAGCGTGTGATTAATAAACAAATCAATGAAAATCAGTTTGTAAATGCTGATATTACCCTAAAGGAAATTACTCAATTGAAAAAACTCTTTAAAAAGAAGTTAGTTAATATTCATCATACAAGGTTGGAGTATTAAAAGTTTAAAATATTTTGGTTTTCTTGTTCTTTCTATCTATAGGTAACTTTCTTTCAAAACTTGCGTAAAAGTTTCTAAATCAAAAACATTTATTATTATTCTTAAAGAAAGAATTTTACAACTAATCTGTATCTCAATAATAACAATACTTGTTTTAACTCTTAATTCTTGCGCTAGTAGTTATCAAAGTTGCGCTACTTTTTCTGCAGTTGAAATAAGATAGAGATTGCTGAGTGCATAAGAATTATAGTTTTTAAATTTTTGTTTTATTTTAATTATCATAACTTTGACAAATATTATAACAAAAATTATGAGAACAAAATTATTTACAATTGCTTTGATGTTTATTTCAATGAATATGTCAGCTCAAATTACAGTAACAGATGCGGATTTAGTAGATATTGGAGATGTGATTTATCAGGCAACTGATTCTACCCCTTCCAATACAATAACTATTGGAAATGCTGGAGCTAATCAAACTTGGGATTTTTCTGCATTACAAGTACTTGAATATGATACCACTGAATTTGTTGATCCTGCAGGAACTCCGTTTGCTAGTGCCCATCCTTCAGCAAATTTATGTATTGAAGAGGATAATCAATATGTATATATAGAAAAAAATACAAGTAGTTTTTCAGTTGTTGGTTTTGATGCTATTCCATATTCATTTTTAGTAGCTCCTTTACCATTAGTTTATGGTAGTTCTGTGTCCATTCCATCTAGTGTGTTAATTGATTCTGTAATGCCAAATATATTTTTCCCTGATTCTTTTGCTTTGTTTTTGACAATGGGTCAGGCTCAAACAATAGATTCGATTAAGATTGTTATGTCATTAGGATCTGATGTTAATGTTGATGCCTTTGGGAGTATAATAATACCTATGGGTACTTTTGATGCATTGCGAGTAAAAAATGATATTGTCACTACTACAGAATATTTTGCTTATTGTACTGATACATTATTTAATATTAATAGTGGTTGGGTTTCTGCTTCAGCTTTAATGCCACCTACTACTGAAGTTCAGAGCTCTTATCAATGGTGGACAAATGATGTAGCTGCAAAGTTCTTTTTAGTGCAGATTGAAGTTGATTCTATTGGTGGTATTGATGTTGTTGAGTTTTTACATACTCCATCTTTCCCTTCATCAGTAACTAATTTATCAACTGGTAATTTTAATGCATATCCTATTCCTACAACTTATAGTTTAACTGTTGATGCTAAAAACAATGAACTTACTACATTAAATTTGGTAGATGTAAAGGGTAAGCTAATTGTGAATAAGCAATTTACTACTTCTATTGATTTAGATTTATCACAAATTGCAAAAGGAATATACTACCTTAATTTAAATAATAATGAGGGTAAGTCAACTAAGAAAATTATTGTTGAGTAGTTAATTCCAACAGCATATAAAATAAAAAAGCCAAGCAAATGCTTGGCTTTTTCTGTGTAGCGGGGACAGGACTCGAACCTGCGACCTTTGGGTTATGAGTCTTGTTACTAAAAAGTTAAAAAACTTAAGTTAACCTAGTAAAACTAAAAGTTAACTTTTTATAATCACCCTATTTAACCCCATTTTAGGCAGTAAAAACGCAATTTGTTGGACCAATGTTGGACCACTTTTAAATCTTGTAGTTACATGTAAGTGTTTGAAAATCAATATTTAGTAAAATATATTAAAAAATTATAAAAACAAAAATATGCAAAATGTTGGACCAAATCTTATTTTTCACTAATATTGTTACTATCAAAATTTAATAAAAATGGCCTCAATTTCACCAATTATCAGAGCAAATAGAGCTACAGCTAATGATATTGGTGTTGTATATTTAATTAGTTTCTTTATGAGTATGTTTGGAAGCGGGGGATTGCCAGTTATGAATCCTGCTAACTCATCTATGTTAAGTATTGGCTTCTCTCTTTTTGTGGTGATTATTGCTTCCTTAAATTTAGTTATGGATTTTGATTTTATTGAGGAAGGAGCTGCTAATGGAGCTCCAAAGTATATGGAATGGTATGGCGCATTTGGTTTATTGGTAACCCTAATATGGTTATATCTTGAAATACTTAGGTTACTTGCTAAGCTTAGTTCAAGAAGGTAAATAGAATATAGGTTCAAATCCTGCTACCCCGCTCAGATGAATGGGGTTTCTTTTTGCTTAGTCATACGGTCCTAAATTTGATTTTTTTTTAAAACTCAATTAATAACCCAATGCTAGGGAGGACAGTGCCAGAGTTATTTACGATCTCATATAATTTGATGCTTTCATCTTCATTTTCTCCAGTTCCTTCAACTAAAGGCCCTAAATTTGAATCTATTCCGTACTGAGATGGTAATTGCCTTTTTGCATTTAAAATATTTTCAATATCGATATAAGCATTTAGACTCCAAGATTTAAAGAACCATTTCTTATCAATTCTAATGTCAAGTCCATGCTGGCCGTTCAAGCGTTGGGTGTTTAATAAATTATAATCTAGTACACCTCTTTGATTAATTTCCCAGATACTTTTTTTACTTGAATTAATTAAATCAATAGGTGTGTAGGGTGATCCTCCAGAATAACGATACTTAATTCCTAGCTCAATGTTATTCTTAAACTTTTTGCCAGCTGTCATATTTAAAATAAATCTATTATCCCATTTAGATGAAATCAGTTTACCTTCTTTATCTTCAAATCTACTTCGATAATATGTTGCTGATAGTATTCCGTAGATACTCGAACTCATTTTTTGTTGTGCTAAAAGTTCTATTCCATGGCTATTACCTTTTGATATAGATGATATATCCTCGTTACCAACTACACCAAAATCATCTCCTAAATTTGCCAATGATATACTGTCAAGTATTGAGAAGGGATAATTATTATAACTCTTATAAAAGGATTCTAATGTGATTTTACTATAGCTAGAAGGATTATATTCAATTCCTAAAACTGCATGGTCACAAGAAATATATGCAGCATCTTTGTTAAGGTAATTACCATTATTTTCAAATCCTAATATAGTATAGGATGGTAATTGATGAAATCTTCCAATATTACTATTGATACTTGTTTTGCTATTAATATTATAAGCTAATGATAATCTTGGAGAAAGATTAGGTGAATTTGCATTGTCAGTAAATGAATTTCCATCTAATCTTAAGCCAATTGAAGAAGTCAGTTTATTTTCAAAGTATGTTTTGCTAATTTGTGTAAAAGCTCCATATTTTATAAAATGTAAATTAACATTATTAATTCCAGTAATAATACTATTACCAACAGTAAATTTCTGAGTAGTATTATTTGTATATGTAGCATCTTCTAAATTAGATCCAATTATAATTGAATAATCATTTTTCTTAAAATTATATTCTAAGCGTATTTTATTTTCAATTTCTTCTGATTTATAATCTAAAATCTTTTGTGAATTCTCATCAGCATAATTTAAGTACTTTAAAGCAGTATTATCAAGATGGTTTCTACTCATCACAAAAAAGAGGTTTGAGTTATCAAAAAAATGTCGCCAAGTAGCTCCAATTGTGTAATTCCATTGCTTATTTATAACTAAATTATTTAGATTATAATTATTTATAGCAATTTGCATCGGATCTTCTTCATCTTCATTAATATCTTTATTAAGAGAGAAATCATCAATCGTAGCTATTCCAAGAAAGTTAAATTGATTCTTTTTATTTGGTTTAAAAGTATATTTAAACTGCATATCGTTATAGGTTGGTAAAAAAGGTAACTTTAATGCTTTGAATAAAAATTGTAAGTATGATCTTCTAACCGATAACAATAGAGAAGATTTTTTAGATAGTGGTGTGTTTAGTGTTAGCCCAGCATCGCTGGATCCTAGAGCAAATGAACCACTTATTTCTTCTTCATTACCTTCAATAAGCTTTAACTCCATTACAGAACTAAGTGCATTACCTCGGGTTGCAGGAAAGGCTCCAGTATAAAAATCAACTTCTCTAATAAAATTAACATTTAAAATGCCTACTGGACCTCCAGATGATCCTTGAGTAGTAAAATGATTGATAGTTGGTATTTCAATCCCATCTAAGAAAAATTTATTTTCAGATGGCGATCCTCCTCTAACAATAATATCGTTTCGAAAACCTGATGAAGTAGCCACTCCAGGCAAATTTGCTACTACTCTAGAAATATCTCTATTTCCACCAGCACTTTTAGAAATTTCTGAAGCATTAATCGTTCGTAAACTTACAGGGCTAGCCTTTGTTTTATTAAAAGTATTTCCCTTAACTTTTACTTCCCCCAAAAGTTCTGAATTTTCACTCAGAAAAAAATCAAGTCTGAGACTTTTGTTAGAGCTTACCTTTATTTCTGATTGAATATCTGTATTAAATCCAATATAACTACATTTAAAGTTATAAGCTCCAGCATTTACATCTAAAATCACATAGTTTCCATCAATATCAGATGTAGCACCAATTGTAGTTCCTTCAATAATAATGTTTGCAAAAGGTATCGGCTCGTTATTCAAGGTATTACTAATTGAACCATATACTTTTACATTTTGAGATGATACTGTATTAGAAAATACAATAAAGCTAATAAATAGAATAATATTTCTTATGAATACTTTTTTTTTCATTCTTTAATTTTTAAGTTTGTAATAGAAGCTTGATCAAAATTGCAAAAAAGAGTAAAGTTATATGATTTTGCAAACATACTATTTTTAATTATTGTATAATTAAAATAGTTAAAAATTATACAATTATTTTATAAAATAAGAGATTACTCAGATACTTAAATAAATTCTGTTTGTTTATATCTTCTATATTTCATACCTATTTTTCCTAAGCGTATCAAGTACCGTAAACTGAAAAGAGATTAGCATTTAGATAATAGATTAAAAGCCCACCAATTTGGTGGGCTTTTTTGTTTTTAATGGCTTTTCATTTATTTTTAATAATAACAAGAGCAGAAGTTGAAAAATCGCTAATATATTTTATTTTTTACTATTAAAAAAAAAACATAAAAACTGATAAAATCTTTGTAAATAACTGTTTTTCAGTTGGTAAAGTTAGTTTTTAGGCTTTTTTTAGTATCCGTATGAATACGGATAAAAATGGCATATATTTTTAGTTATGTTTGTAACGGGAAAGCCGAAAACCATATAGAGTGTACGTCTTCATACCAAAGTGGAATAATTTTATGTAAAGTTAGTATGTAATCCGTCAAACCAAAGTGGACTCTTTAGAGTAAAAGTCTAGTATATGGTTTTTGTTAATTTTAACCTTTTAAATTAATAAAAATGAAAGACAAAGAAAACGCAATGAAGTTCATAAAAGAACTTAAAAGAAAGACAAGAAAGAGATACAACAAAAGCTGAAATCAGCATAATTATGAAAAGCGAAAACTATTTACTAACTTTACATAAAATTATTCCACTTTGGTATGAAGACGTACAGTGAGTTAATAATTAATTTTTTTGAGATAAAAATTGTTTTTTTTTTTATGTTTGTAAAACATGAAATTATTTAAATGGTAGATAAAATTTCAAAAAATTGGTTTGTATTATACACAAAGCCTAGGCAGGAGTTAAAGGTTTTGGAACGCTTAACCATTTTAGGGATAGAGGCTTATACTCCGACTAAAATTGAAGTTAGAAAATGGTCTGATCGCAAGAAAAAAGTAACACTTTGTTTATTGCCTTCAATGGTGTTGGTGTGTTTAGAGGAAAAAGAAGTAAGTAAAGTATTTGAAGTACCTGGAGTGAGAAGATATTTGTTTGTGCATGGTGAGCGAGCTAGAGTCAAGAATGACGAGGTTTTAGCAATGAAACACTATATAGAAAACACTTATCAGTTGTTAGATAAAAAAGAACATCTAGTAGGGAGTAAGGTAAAAATACCTTTACTGGATCAAGAAGCGGAGGTAATTTCTGTTAAAGGCAAGCGTTGTATTGCCCAATTAGAGTTACTTGGAGCTACTGTATCATTTCAATTGAGTTAATCAATTGATTTTTTTTTGTAGTAAAAATTATTACTGTGGGTAGTAAGGGCGGAGCTGTGATAAAAAGGAAGGTTTTTGAATAAAATAGAAGAAAACAGACTACCGGCCCTAGTCGATAAAAAATAAAGAATTATAATGAATATTGAGTTAACAAATAAAAAAATTCTTGTCACTGGTGGAGCCGGTTTTATCGGATCAAATTTATGTGAGGCTCTTCTTGAAAAAGGAAATAAAGTAATTTGTCTAGATAATTTTGCAACTGGTAAAAGAGAAAATTTAGAAAAGCTTTTAAAAGACACTAATTTTACGCTACTCGAAGGAGATATTAGAAAACTTGAAGATTGTCTAAAAGCAACTAAGGATGTTGATTATGTTTTACATCAAGCAGCATTAGGTTCAGTTCCAAGATCTATTAAAGATCCAATTACATCCAATGATGTAAATGTTAGTGGTTTTTTAAATATGTTAGTAGCTGCTAGAGATAATGGGGTGAAAAGATTTGTTTATGCGGCAAGCTCCTCTACTTATGGAGATTCAGAGTCAATGCCAAAAGTTGAGGATATAATCGGAAAACCGTTATCACCATATGCCATTACTAAATTTGTAAATGAGTTATATGCTGATATTTTTTCAACAACATATGGTCTTGAAACGATTGGACTTAGATACTTTAATGTTTTTGGTAGAAAGCAAGATCCAAACGGTGCCTATGCAGCAGTGATCCCAAAATTTGTAAGTCAATTAATGAAAGGAGAATCTCCTGTTATTAATGGTGATGGGAATTACTCTAGAGATTTTACTTATATAGATAATGTAATACAAGCAAATTTGTTAAGTTTGGTCACAACAAATGAAAAAGCAATCAATACGGTGTACAATGTTGCTTTTGGCGATCGAAATACACTAAATGATTTGATGTCTTATCTGAAAGATTACTTATCTGAATTTGATTCTAAAATTTCAAATGTAGAGGTTGTTTATGGACCAAATAGAGCAGGAGATATTCCACATTCTCATGCGAGTGTTGAAAAGGCAAAAGAACTATTGAATTATAGCCCACAGTTTTCTTTACAACATGGTTTAAAAGAAGCTGTTAAATGGTATTGGAAAAATTTATAAAATGAAAAAAGATAAAATAGCGATTATTGGCCTTGGTTATGTTGGCTTACCATTAGCAAGATTATTCGCAACAAAATTTCCGGTTGTTGGTTTTGATATAAATACTGAAAGAGTATCAGAATTAATGTCGGGCAAAGATTCGACTTTAGAGGTTGATAAAGAAACGTTACAATCGGTATTGGTAAGTGCAGCTTCTGAATCAATTGGACTGTATTGCACAAATAAACTAGAGAAAATCAAGGATTGTAATTATTACATTGTAACCGTTCCAACTCCAGTTGACAAGAATAATAGGCCTATTTTAACTCCTCTTGTTAAGGCGAGTGAGACTGTTGGCGCTGTTTTGAAAAAGGGAGATATTGTGGTGTACGAATCTACAGTGTATCCGGGAGCTACAGAAGAAGAATGTATTCCGGTTTTAGAAAAAATTTCTGGATTGAAATTTAATACAGATTTTTATGCAGGATATTCTCCAGAAAGAATTAATCCAGGAGATAAAGAACATACCGTAGAAAAAATATTAAAAGTAACTTCAGGCTCTACACTTGAGATTGGGAAGAAAGTAGATGCCCTTTATAGATCTGTAATTACAGCAGGTACACATTTAGCCCCTACTATAAAAGTAGCTGAGGCAGCAAAGGTGATTGAAAATTCTCAAAGAGATATCAATATTGCATTTGTTAATGAGTTGGCTAAGATCTTTAATTTGATGGAGATCAACACGCATGATGTCCTAGAAGCAGCTGGAACAAAATGGAATTTCTTACCATTCAAGCCTGGTTTGGTTGGAGGGCACTGTATAGGTGTAGACCCGTATTACTTGGCTCAAAAAGCACAGGAATATGGCTATAACCCCGAAATTATTTTGGCAGGACGTAGAATGAATGATAGTATGGGAGGATATGTAGCCTCTGAGGTGATTAAAACCATGATTCAAAAAGACATCAAGATTAAAGATGCTGAAATTCTAATTCTAGGTATAACTTTCAAGGAGAATTGTCCAGATGTTCGCAATACAAAAGCAGTAGATGTGATTACAGCATTAAAACAATATGGAGTTAATGTAACAATATATGATCCTTGGGCAAATGAAAAGGAAGTTCTACATGAATATAATTTAGTTTCTGTAAAAGCATTGCCAAAAGACAAGTTTGATACTATTGTTCTAACTGTTGCTCATAATGAATTTAAAAATATTGATTTATCAATATTTAAAAAAGAAAATGCCATAATCTATGATGTAAAAGGGATTTTAGATGAAAAAGCAGATGCTAAACTATAAAAATTGTAATAAAACTATTAATCAGTTTTTTATATAGCCAAAGAATTATTATTTAATAAAAACTTTGTGGAAGAAAATCTAATAGAAAGTAAAAAATTATGATAAAAGTATTGATAGTATTTGGAACCCGACCAGAGGCGATAAAAATGGCGCCTCTAGTAAAGGCTTTTCAGAAACACCCAAATCAATTTGACACTAAAGTGTGTGTAACTGCACAGCACAGAGAGATGTTAGACCAGGTTTTATCCTTTTTTGAAATCACACCACATTATGATCTCGATTTAATGAAGCCAGATCAAAATTTATATGGCCTTACGGCAGATATTATCACCAATTTGAAACCTGTTCTTGAGGATTTTCAGCCAGATTATGTATTTGTTCATGGAGATACAACAACAACAATGGCTGGAAGTATTGCATCTTTCTATAGTGGGGCTAAAGTCTGCCATGTAGAGGCAGGGCTAAGAACCCATAATAAATTATCTCCATTTCCTGAGGAGATTAATAGACAAATTGCTGGACGAGTATGTGATTATCATTTTGCTCCTACCGAAACTTCAAAACAAAACCTAATTCAAGAAAATGTAAAGGAGAGTACTATACTAGTTACAGGAAATACGGTTATTGATGCTCTATTAGAAAGTGTAAAACGCGTAAAGAAAAAACCAAGTTTTAATATCCAAGAACTTTCAAAAACCTTAAAGGATAAAGAAATGATTTTAGTGACGGGTCATAGAAGAGAAAATCATGGTGATGGTTTTGTTAGAATCTGTGAGGCATTAAAAATAATTGCACAAGACTGCCCAAACCGATTAATTGTTTACCCTGTTCACTTGAACCCTAAGGTTCAGGAACCAGTAAAACAGATTTTAAAAGACGAAGATAATGTGATTTTGATAGACCCTTTGGCTTATCCAGATTTTATTTGGATGATGAATAGGGCTAAAATCATTATTACAGACAGCGGTGGCGTCCAAGAAGAAGCTCCTAGTTTAGGTAAGCCGGTATTGGTGATGCGAGATACAACAGAGCGTCCTGAGGCGGTTGATGCAGGAACAGTTATTTTAGTAGGAACCGACAAAGAAAAGATTGTTAAAGAAGCCTTAGATCTATTAAATAATCAAGAACGTTTTGATGCTATGAGTACATTACACAACCCTTATGGTGATGGTAATGCTAGTGAAAGAATTGTTGACTATATTGTCCAACTAGAAGGTAAAAAGCAACAGAATTAAATTAAAAAAATCATGAAAGAACCAGATGTAGTAATACTTGGCTTAGGGTATATAGGTTTACCTACAGCAGCACTTATAGCCTCTAAGAAAGTAAATGTACATGGTGTAGATATTAACCCTAAAGTAGTCGATACAATCAATAGAGGTGAGATTCATATAGTAGAGCCAGAATTGGACACAGCTATAGCGTCTGCTGTAAAAGATGGATATCTAAAAGCTGCTTTAAAACCAGTAGCTGCCGACACTTACTTAATAGTAGTACCAACACCTTTTAAAGCTAAAAAAGAGCCTGATATTTCATTTGTTAAGGCTGCTACAAAAGGAATTATTCCTTTATTAAAAGAAGGAGATTTATATATTATTGAATCTACATCACCTATAGGAACTACAGAAAAGATGATGAGTCTCATCTATAGTGAGCGTCCAGAACTAAAAGACAGGATATTTATTGCATACTGCCCAGAACGCGTATTGCCAGGAAATGTGATGTATGAATTGGTTGAAAACGATAGAGTAATTGGAGGTGTTGATGACGCTTCTACAGATAAGGCAGTAGCATTTTATAGTAAATATATTAAAGGATCCCTACATAAAACGAGTGCCCGCACTGCAGAAATGTGCAAATTAGTAGAAAACTCATCAAGAGATGTGCAGATAGCTTTTGCAAATGAATTATCCATAATTTGTGATAAGGCAGATATCAATGTTTGGGAGCTAATTGAGCTAGCAAATAAGCACCCTAGAGTAAACATATTACAGCCCGGATGTGGAGTAGGTGGACATTGCATTGCTGTTGATCCCTATTTTATTATTTCAGAATTCCCAAAAGAATCAAAAATTATAAGTACCGCAAGAGAGGTTAATAATTATAAATCTTTATGGTGTGTAGAGAAAATTCAAAATGTGAATCTGAAATTTGAATTACAATATGGAAGAAAACCAAGTATTGCTTTAATGGGTTTAGCATTTAAACCAAATATTGATGATCTAAGGGAGTCCCCAGCAAAATATATTGTAAATAAAGTGTTGCAAAATGACAATAATGGGGATTATTTTATAGTGGAACCTAACATCAGAGAGTATAATTCATTCAAATTAACCAATTATAGAACTGCAGTTGAAAAATCCGATATCATTGTTTTTTTGGTAGCTCATGACGAATTTAAGGAAATAGAAATTACTAATAACAAAGTAGTGATGGATTTTTGTGGAGTAAAAAATAAAATTTAATAATAGGCCACATTAAATAAATTTATGAAAAAAGTAGGTCTTATAATTTGTTACATTTGTTATATATTTAAATATAAATACAATAACTCATATTTTTTACTAAATTAAAACTTTATGATTACAGTTACAAAACCTTTTTTCCCGCCAATTGAAGAATACAAGGCCTATGTTGATAAAATATGGGAGAACCAATGGCTAACCAATAATGGAGCATTAGCTCAAGAATTAACGGGTAAATTAAAAAATTATTTAGATGTTTATAATCTTATATTAATGACAAATGGCACACTCCCCATTCAAATAGCATTAAATGCTTTAGCAAATGAAGGAGAGGTTATTACAACTCCATTTTCTTATGTAGCAACAACATCTTGCATAGTTTGGGAAAGATGCACACCAGTTTTTGTAGATATACACCCTGAGTATTTAACTATTGACGAAACTAAAATAGAAGCGGCAATTACACCACAGACTACTGCTATTCTAGCGACTCATGTCTATGGTAATCCTTGCGATGTTGAAACTATACAAGTTATTGCAGAAAAACACAATTTAAAAGTAATTTATGACGCTGCACATTGTTTTGATGTTACTTACAAAGGGCAATCTATATTTAATTTTGGAGATGTAAGTACCTGTAGTTTTCATGCTACAAAATTATTTCATACAGGAGAAGGTGGTGCTTTATTTTGTCAGAATGAAGACATGCATAAACAGATGTTCTTTAGGCATAATTTTGGTCATGATGGACCACAAAACTATCATGGTATAGGAATTAATGCCAAAATTTCAGAACTTCAAGCTGCAATGGGATTAAGTGTTTTACCATACATGGAGGATATTTTCAAGGAAAGAAAAAGAGTTTGTGATTTGTATGATTCTCACCTAGATTTTACGTCGCTAAAAAAACTTAAGATAAGAGAGCACACGGAGTGGAATCATAGTTATTATCCTGTTATTTTTGAATCCGAAGAAAAATTATTAGAGGTGGAACACTTATTAAATAATAATGATATTTTTCCTCGAAGATATTTTTTTCCTTCTTTAGCAAAATTACCTTATGTAGAGAATAAAAGTTTAAAACACACTGATGATATTTCGAGTCGTATAATGTGTTTGCCTTTGTATTTCAATTTAGAAACAGAAGATGTTTTAAGGATATGCGAGCTAATTATGAGTATTAACAATAAGCAACTAAGTTCTAATATTAGTTAAGACTATTAATGAAACAAAATAATTCAGAAAATAAACGAGTCGTTGCTATTATGCAACCCTATTTCTTACCTTATATTGGTTATTTTCAGCTCATAAATGCTGTTGATGAATTTATAATCTATGATAATATAGAGTACACCAAAAAAGGTTGGATAAACAGAAATCGAATTTTAGCAAATGGCGAAGCACAATTTATAACACTAACCGTTAAAAAAGATTCTGACTATTTAAATGTTAACGAAAGATATTTAGCAGGTACTTGGGGAAAAGATAAAAACAAAATTTTAAATAAGATTATTAATTCCTATAGAAAAGCACCACATTTTGATGCCGTAAAGCCTTTAATTGAAGAGATAATAAATTATGATGACGATAATTTATTTAATTTTATTTTTAATTCAATAGAAAAAATTTGTGACTATTTAGATATAGAAAACCAACTTATTAGGTCATCTAAATTAGATTATAATAATTCACTTAAAAGTCAAGATAAAGTTATTGATATTTGTGAAGTAGTAGCAGCAAATGTATATTGCAATCCAATTGGAGGTGTAGAATTATATGATAAAGAAGCCTTTTCTGAAAAAAATATAACATTACACTTTCTTGAAAGCGAAATAAAAACATACAAACAATTTAAGAATGAATTTTTACCAGCACTATCAATTCTAGATGTGTTAATGTTTAATGATAAAATAGTGGTAAAAGATTGGTTAAAAAATTACAGATTAATATGAAATGGAAAAAATTAGGTCAAGTTTTTGACCCTACAACTTGGGATGATGGTATTGATAGAGAATGGATGAAAAGCCACTCGCAATGCACAAGCACGCTAGTATTCGATGATTTTGTTAGAATATATTTTTCCTCACGTTACGATAAAGATAAAGATGGGCAAGCAACTTCAGTAACTACGTATTTAGATGTAGATAGAAACGACTTAAAAAAAATATTAAGGGTTTCAAAAAATCCCGTTTTACCATTGGGAGAATTGGGCAATTTTGATGAAAACGCTGTCTATCCTACATCAGTAATTAGACACGATGGCAAAGTTCTTTTATACTATGCAGGTTGGTCTAGATGTAAATCTGTGCCATTTAATACTGCAGTTGGTTTGGCTATAAGTGAGGACGATGGTAAAACATTTACAAGATATGCTAATGGACCAGTTTTACCAGCAAGTCCGTTTGAACCCTTTGTAATTAGTGGCCCAAAAATTAGAAAATTTGATGGTAAATTCTACATGTATTATTTAGCTGGAAGCAAATGGATAGACAACGATGGTTCTCCTGAAATTGTTTACAAAAACAGAATGGCAACATCAGATGATGGTATTCACTGGAAAAAAGAAAACAGAAACATTGTTGCAGATATATACGATGAAAATGAGTGCCAAGCAGGTCCAGATGTATTTGAATACAAGGGTAAATACCACATGTATTTTGTTTACAGACAAGGTTTAAACTTTAGAAGTGAAGATAACAGAGGTTATAAGATAGGATATGCAACATCTGATGATAAATTTAATTGGAAAAGAGATGACGAAAATGTAGGCATCCTCTATTCTGATACGGGTTGGGACAGTAAAATGCATCATTATCCTCATATTTTTAAATTAGACGGTAAACATTACATGCTATATAACGGGAATGATTTTGGAAGATATGGCTTTGGATTAGCGGTTTTAGAGGAATGATTAGACTGCAATTTAATAAATCTTCTTTTGAGGATATTAAAACGCATCTCGAATTTTCTTCGGAACAATTCAACCCACCATTAAATACATATATTAAAATAAATGAATATGCGTCTAAAGTAAGATCAAAAAGTGATACTTTTGAAGCATGGAATGATAATGTTTTAATTGGTTTACTAGCTGTTTATACTAATAAGAGTATTAATTCAGCTTACATTACCAATTTAAGTTTAGATAAAAATTTTAAGAAACAAGGAATTGCCAAAAGGCTCTTGCTGAAGTGTATAGGGCATTATAAAAAATTAAATTGTAAACAAATTGATTTAGAAGTTTTTAAAATCAATCAAAATGCAATAAATTTTTATAAAAAATATAATTTTTTAATAACCGAGACCAGAAAAAACACATTTATTATGAGTTTAAAAACACAAAGAGATTACAATAAAGAGCTTAAAGATACGGACGATCATAAGTACGCTTATAACTTCGATTTTGATGTTATACATCATTATATGATAGAATCTTTTAAGCCATTTTTTAAAGATGGTAACCTACTTGAGCTAGGAAGTTTTAAAGGCGATTTTACTAAAAGGTTAACGCCATTGTTTGACGATATTACCTGTGTTGAAGCTTCAGATCAGGCCATTGAAACTGCTAAAAAGTCATTGGGCAGCAAAGTAGAATATGTAAATGCTTTATTTGAAGAAGTTACGCTTCCAAAAAAGTACGATAATATTATTTTAACACATGTTTTAGAGCATTTAGATTCACCAGTTGATGTTTTAAAAAGAATCAATGATGAATGGTTGAGCGATAATGGTCGATTTTTTCTAGTATGTCCAAATGCAAATGCACCATCGCGACAAATTGCAGTAAAAATGGGATTAATTTCTCATAATTCTGCCATAACACCTGCTGAACAAGAGCATGGTCACAATATCACATACACATTAGACACTTTAGAAAGAGATGCTAAAGCAGCTGGTTTAAAAGTTGTACATAGATCAGGTATTTTCTTTAAAGCATTAGCAAACTTTCAGTGGGATAGATTATTAGAAACAGATATCATTACAAAAGAATATCTAGAAGGTTGTTTTCAGCTTGGACAGCAATATCCAGATTTATGTTCGAGTATATTTTTGATGTGCGAAAAAGGAGAATAAACTTTTATTTATAAATTGTCATGATTAAAAGTATCTTTTACATTGCTCCTCGAGATATGAGAAAAAATAGATCCGATGCCGTTCATATTATGATGTCTTGTAATGCTTTGGCGATGAACAATGTTAATGTTACATTAGTGACTCCTAGAGTTCAGCGCAGCGGTTATGATGTAAGTTATTCCAAAATATTTTCTTTGTATGGATTAAATGAGATATTTTCCATTACTGAGCTCCCTACCAACATAAATGAAGAAAGTACTGCTAAATTAAAGTCAGTTAGTATTGTTAGGAAGAAGTTGGTACATTTCTTCAAATTTTATTGGAAAAATAAATCAACTTTCAATAGCAATGAAACCATTGTTTATAGTCAATGCTATATTTCTGTAGTTCCTTATATTATTCTAGAAAAATTAGGAATAGTATCTTCAAAAATGGTGTTTACTGCAGCTTCAATAAAGGAAAAATCAGTTTTACACAAATTTGTTTTAAGAAACTCTTATCTCATTATTGCCGGACTTAAATACACAGTTGCTGATATAATTAAGCATACAGGTATTAGCAAGGATAAATTTATAGATACACCACTTGTTTTTTTATCTAATTCTTTGATGGGAAAAGACGACCTTAATAAACAAGATTGTCGCACGGAATTAGGATTTGAAGATGATAAAAAACATGTTTTATATGCAGGAAAAACAAGTGTTGGTAAAAAGAGTATTGAGTATTTTATTCAATGTGCAGAACAATTAACTGAATACGTTTTTGTAATTGTTGGTGCTAATGAAACCACAATGAAGCACTATCAAGATGTTAAGGCTAAAAGAGAAATAAAGAATTTAAAGATTATTCCATTTTTACCATTACCTGAATATTTTAAATATGTGAAAGCTGCAGACTTATTGATAGATTATTATGAATCAACTTATTATAATAAATATTATTTAGGACCTGGTAAATCCAGTTCTTATTTTAGTAGCAAAAATCCAGTGTTGTTCTCAGACCTTCCTTCTTTGCGTCACCTGTTTCCCGAAGAAATTGTTTTCTTTGTAGAGCCGGATAATCCATCAATTTTGATAGATAAAGTAAAAGAGATTTTACAAGATGAAGAGCAAATGAGATTAAAATCAGAACTTGCATACAACTATGCTCAAAATCATAGTTTTCAATACACAATGGGCAAAGTATTAAACTTTTGTCAATCTAAATTGCATGGAATTAGTTAAAACAAAAATGATTAAGGGAGGTTTTTACCTCACTCTCGTTAATGTACTATCCCAATTTTTGGCAATTGTGGTCAATATTGTTTTGGCGAGATTACTTTTGCCAGAAGATTTTGGTTTAGTAGCGCTTACAATGACTTATATTGGGTTCATAACTTTGTTTACTAATATGGGCTTTGGCTCTTCTATAATACATGAAAGTGAGACAAGCCAAAAGCAACTCTCCTCAATTTACTGGTTACATTATGGGTTGTCTATTTTTTCGTTTCTAATTATTATTTCTACCTCAAAGTTTGCTGCTAGTTTTTATAACGAACCTAATCTAACTGATATTGTAAAGATAGCAGCTATTAATATTTTACTTAATCCTTTCTATATAATTCATTACAAGCTTTTAGAACGTGATTTAGAGTTTAAGACTATTAGTAAAATTAACTTGTCTGGCACGCTAATAGGCTCAATTGCTGCTATAATTGGGGCTTATTTAGGATTGGGTGTTTATGCACTAATTCTTCAATCGTTAGTATCATCAGTGGTTAGGCTGGTAATGATAATGCTTTATAAAAGATGGTTGCCTAGCTTTTATTTCAATTTTAAGGAAATAAAACACATGATATGGTATTCATTAAAGTTTAAGGCATCTCAAATGGCTATGTATTTTGAAAGAAATATAGATTATTTAATTTTAGGGAAATTTTTTACAAGTGCAATTTTAGGGTATTATGCGTTTGCTTACAATATAATGTACACACCTGTAAAACGTATTTCTTATATTTTTAGTGAGGTTTTATTCCCTTCATTTTCATCATTTAAGAATGATAAGGAAAAGATTATCAATGTGTATTTTAAATCGGTAAATTTGATTGCTTTGGTGTCCATACCTGCCATGGCCATTTTAGCTTTTAATGCAGATTTAATTATTCATTTAGTTTTTGGTCAAAAGTGGAATGAAGCCATTCCTATTGTTAGAATTCTTTGTTTTGCTGGTGCTGTGCAATCTATATCTCAGTTTGGAGGTGTCATTTTTTTAAGTATTGGAAAGCCAGAGCTAACCTTTTATGTATCCATAGTAAGAACAGTTTTAACAGTATTGGCAATTATTATTGGAGTGCAGTATGGCGTGTTGTGGGTAGCTTATATGCTCGTAATTGCAAAAGTGCTATCGTTTGTGCTGTTTTTATTAGTACTGAATTATTATATTCCATTTTCTATTTTAAAGTTATTTACTAGTCTAAAAGGATCAATAATATCGCTTGTGAGTCTAACAGTTGTTTATATTTTGTTTAGATTAAATTATCTCAATGTAAGCGCTTGGATGCATTTACTGATAATGATTTTAATTGAACTTATAATTCTATATGCATTTCATAAAAACACGATTTTGGGAATATTAAAAGTTTTTAAAGAGAAAAGTAAGTAATGGTCGAAAAATCACAATATGACATAATAATCAAAAAATACGATGGTAATCTAGTTCTTATTTTTGAGTTAGCTCGATTAATAGAACGAAACTATTCAGAACTGTTTCATTCAGTCATTGTTCATGGCAGTGTCGCAACTAATGAAGTGATACCTTATAGTGATTTTGATGGATTATTAATAGTGAGAGATGATTTTGTTACTTCTAAACGTCTCCAGAAATTTAAATCGGAATCAATGAGAATTATTTACAAATTCGATCCTTTACAGCATCATGGCTGGTTTCAGATTAAAGAAAGTGATTTGTTAAATTATCCCGAAAATTATTTGCCAGTTACAACATTAAAACATTCAAAACTTATTTATCCAATTCAAGATAGTCTAAATTTTAATTTAGAAGTTTCAAACACTATAGATTATAAAATTAGTTTAGAAGGCATTTTAAACCAATTTGAAACAAGAATCCAAAACCAATGGGAGCCTAATAATATCTATGAGTTAAAAAGTATTTTAAGTCAAATAATGTTAATGCCATGTTTGTATTATTCGGCAATTAATAATAAAGGGATTTTTAAGAGAGAAAGTTTTGAAGCTGTCAAAACACATTTTACTGAACAGGAGTGGGAACCTATTGATACGGCATCTCAAATAAGAAAAAATTGGAGTAATGAGTTTAGTGCGTTTCATTCATTTTTACTAAAACAATCACATCCATTGTTGCGTAAAATAGTGAAAAAGTACAGTGCACCAAGAATAAACTCAAAAACTAAAGAGAAGTTAAACTCTGAGTTTTATGAAAATTTAAGTAAACTAATCCAAAAAATTAAAATAGATATAAAATGAAATATGTCTTTATAACAGGAATGGGAAGATCGGGAACGAAATTCTTAGGATCGTTTTTTAAATTGATACTATTGTTTATAGTACACACGAATATTTTGGCGGATATCCATTTGGGTTTATATTTGTTCTTAAAAAAACCAACTAATACTTTTACTAGAAACTTTACTTTTCTGCTTGTTAAAAAAATAAAAGAAGATATTGTATGATGTTAAGATTAATTGATCAGCCTGTAAGAATAACATTAGCGCAATACACTGATTTAAAGATGAAGTTAGTTGATCAGCTATTATCTCACAATTCCGTTTTAAGCGTTTACCAAATGGGATCTGTAAAGCATCCCGGTATTTCAGACTTAGATATTATTTGCGTCTTTAAAAATGATTCAGATTGTATGTTAAATTTAAGAAAAGAGCTTTCTAATGATGAAAAGAAGGTTTTAACTCATGGTATTTTTGGATTGGAAGAACGTGATTTAAAACAGGCAATATCCTTCAATCTACTATCTAACCTTAAGTTACTTGGTGGGAAAAACTTAAATTTAAATGAAAATGAGGTCATTTTTAATCAAGATTTAAGAGATCAAATAGCTCTAGAATATATGATGAAAATGTTCATTACTTTAGATGCACAAACTAAATTAGGTATTGTGAAACTTCGTTCTTTTTTGTTATTGGGAAAAGCAATTATGTTTGATTTAGAATTGTTAGGAATTAAAGAAGGCAAACTTTTTGACTTAGTCAATAAGGTTTTGCATTACAGGAATGTTTGGTATGATGATAAACCTCAAGAAAAAAAAATTAAAGAGTTGATTTTGAACTTTTATGAAGCTCTAGAACAGATTCTCATAAAAACATTAAAGGAAAGAGATTTCTATTTACCAAAGGATAATATAAGTTTACCAGGAGGTTTTAGAATTTTAAACGGAGACCCTTTTCAAAAAAAACACAAAGGTTTAGTTTTACCAAGTATGTTTCAATTTTTAGGCAAGAAATACATAAATTTGCAATACCGATTGAATAAATTCACATACCAGATTCCTTATAATATTCCTAATAATGATACTTTTTTATACGATAGGTTTAAATTTAGTGAGCAAATGGTGATGAAAAACAGAAAGTCTTTTCCTTATTTTATTCAGGTTACTTCCAGTTTATCAATATATTAATAGTAAAAAAGATAATTAAATGAAGATATTACATTGTATAAATAGTGCTAGTATTGGTGGTATAGAGCGTTTAGTCATCGATTTAGCAGTGTCACAAAAAGAAAGAGGATTGGATGTTAGTATAATTTTAGGCACATTAGAAGGGCAGTATTATGAGTATTTGATAAAACAAGATATTGAATTGTTAGAATCAAATATTAAAAACGGTTTTGATTTTAGCATAAAAACGTATAACAAGTTATTAGCTGTATTTAATACATTTGATATTATCCATTTACACAATTTTTCGGTAATTAGAAATGCGTCAGCTTTGAGGTCTAAGGCCAAAGTAATTTATACCATTCATGGTTTATCTAAAGGAATTAGAAAAGAGAATAGAATTAAATATTTTATAAGAGAGGCTTTAAAAGGTTTTTTTCTAAACCGCGTTGATGTTATTGTTGCAAATTCAAATTATACTTTAGCATTGGCTAAACAACATTATTCATTAAAAACTATAAGAAGCTTAACTATTTTAAATGGTGTTAAACGTTATAATATTATTGCTAATCATAAAGAATTGTCTATATCATCACCTAAGATTTTTACTGTTGGCTTGGTGTCTCGTTTTACGAACAGAAAAAGAATAGATCGTTTATTAAAAGCTTTCAGGCTATTTTTAGATAATGGTAACAAAGGCAGGCTCATATTGGTTGGTGATGGTGAAACTTTTAGTGAAATGAACCAACTTGTAAAAGATTTAGTAATAGAGGATTTTGTAGAGTTAGTTGGCTATAAAAATAATGTAGGAGATTATTATAAAGATTTTGATGTGCTTGTATTTCCGTCAGAAAAGGAACCTTTTGGTTTAGTTGCTGTAGAGGCCTATTTTAATGGAAAACCCGTGTTAGTGTTTAATGACTCGGGCGGTTTGAAAGAAGTTGTCGAGCCTCTTGAGCCAAAGAACATAGTTAACAATGAATTTGAATTAGCTGAAAGATTAGCTTATTATTCATTAAATATTGATTCTATAAAAGAAAATGCTAAAGAACGTATTGAATATGCTAAAATAAATTTTAGTAATGAAAAAATGGAGACTGATTATTTTGAGTTATACCAAGAATTGGTGCAATAATCATTGCATTATTAATCATAGCAGGATCTAAACTGAAAATAAATAAATGACACCTCATATTACACAAAATATCAATTGGAATAAAAAAAATTACAAAAAATGGTTTAAAACAAGACCAATAAACCTTAAGTGGATGCTACTGGTAATTCTTCTTTTTCCAATGTTTGCTGCCACATGGGAGTTGAAAAATTCAGGGCTTTCACCACTCCAAGCACTAGGTATGTTGGTGTTTACTTTTTGCTTTATGTCTATTATTAGAAAAAAGTCTAATGCTCCAAGTTTGATAACTGCATTTTATATTTTCTTTTTCTTATTAATCATGAATTTAATACTAGTCCTTGCTGATGTGGGCTCATTTTCGCAGTTTGGGGATACTATTCGTACGATTTTACCTTTTATTTTGTTTTTCTATTTTAGAAAATATTTAAATAATTTATTAGATTTAGAAGGCTTTTTAATCACTTTTTTGATTGCCTCTATTTTTCCTATAGGAACTCTTTTTTATGAAATTTTATTTAACCCGATACGAGAGGTTTATAACACAGATTCCAGAGGAGGGGGCCTTAGGCTAAGTGGTTTCTATTCAGATTTGTTTGGGTATATGAGCCATTTAATCTGTGGATTTATTGCATATTGCTATTTTTATATCAAATATAATAAAAATAAGAAACATTTTGTGTTTAGTAATCTGGGATTTATAGTTGTATATTTAATTTCCCTAGTAGGTATTTATAATTTACGACATCAGGCGTCATGGGCTGTCTCGCTAATCTTGGTATTGATTTTTGTTTACTTTGTACGTAAAAAATCTTCTGTATTACAATTCTTCTATTATTCGCTAATATTTTCTGGAATAGGATTTTACTTCTATACAGAAATCTTTGAAGTTTTATTTGCTAAAGATATAAATGTTTATCAAGGTAATGCTGAGGATACTGCGGCGTTGAATGGACGTGTTGGGATATGGAAAAAATATTTTGCTTATTGGTTGGAATTTTCTTTTATTTCTCAATGGTTTGGTTCTGGATTTTCTTTTCACGAGAAAGCAAGTGTTATGATGAGCGGAGGAATGCATAATGATTATATAAGGTTATTTTTTTCGACAGGAATTGTTGGGATTTTATGTTATTTATCATTTCTATTCTATTTGGTGCGTAATGCGTTAAGAATAAAAGTTTTAGAAATGAAATATTTAATGCTTGCATCTGTATTGGTTATTATGTTGTACAGTATAAGTTCTTTGCCGTTGTTGGCTTCTGGTGCTATGATGTACTTTTTAATGGCTATTATATCGCAAACCAATAAAAAATAGTTATGATAAAGATATTGTGGTTAGCTCCTAGTTTTAATCATTATAAAGCTCGTTTCTTAAATCATTTGGCTAAGGAATCTGATATAGACCTTACTGTTTTATCTGGTACAGGTAGAGTTAATATGGGAGACAAAGAATTAGAAGAAGATTGGGATTTTAAGCAAATTAAACTTAACGTAATTAGAAAGAATTTTGGTAATTCTAAAATAGTTAAAGAAACGATAAAACCTATTTTTAAAGATTTTGATTGGGTTTTAATACCCGCTGAAAAAAAGAACATTCCACTCTTTTTATTATTCTTGAAATTGAGAAGAGATTATAAGGAGGTACGTTTGTTTTCATATAATCATGCACAGATTAAATCTAAAAATGCTCTTTATTCATTTATAGACTTAAGGTTAACTAAATTTTTTAATAATAATTTAGACAGAATTATATTCTATACAGAAGACGCTTGCAAAAAGGCTATTGATAATAAATTAGTAAACCCACAAAAAGCATTTTGGGCAAATAATACACTAGATAATATCGAGATTGACAAGTATTATACCTATAAATTACCACCAAATGACCCTCAAAGTATTCTTTTTATAGGACGTTTATTACCATCAAAGCGTACAACCGATTTAATTAAATATTATAAACGACTAAAGCTTAATCATAGAAATCTAAAATTGGAAATCATTGGTGATGGACCAGATAAAGCCATTGTAGAAAATGCAGTAAAAGATGATATAAGTATTTCTTGGCACGGCACGTTGACTGATGAAGCTGATATCGCACCAATTATGGAACGCGCATCTTTAGTTTTTATACCAGGACTTTCAGGCTTATCCATCAATCATGCCTTTGCTTATGGTAAACCTTATCTCACAATCAAAGACATTAAACATGGTCCAGAGATTATCTATTTAGATGATGGTAAAAACGGCTATATTTTGAACGATAATTTAGAAGAGGATATTATAAGAATATCTCATCTTTTAGATAATAGAGAATTACTGATTAGCTTTTCTAAAAACGCAAAAGCAAAGAGTGAATACCTTTCTGTTGAAAATTGGGTACAACAACTAAAATCTAATCTTTTGTATGAGTCATAAAAAGCCTAAAGTATTATTTATTGGACCAACACCACCTCCGTACTCAGGACCAGAATTAAGTTTGCAACAGTTTTTAGAATCTAAAATTTTAAATTCTGAATTTGATATACAGTTTCTTAAAACCAATTTTAGAGCAGATAACACAAAAAAAGGAAAGTTAGATATTTCAATGCTCACCAATTTTTTTATTTTCTTTTCAAAATTGCTTAAATTATTAATAACAAAAAGGTTTAACTTGGTATATTATCCTATCACACCAACTCAAATCGGTTGGATAGGGCGAGATATTTGGACAATTTTGCTAAGCAAACTTTTTGGTGCAAAAGTGATTATACATTTAAGAGGAAGCCATTTTAAGTTAAACTTTAAACAGTTTAATAGCGCTGTTAAAAAACTAATAGGTTTTAGTTTAAAAAAAGTAGATTGTGCCATAGTGCAAGCTTCATATTTAAAAGATCAATTTGAACCCTATATTATGCAAAACAAAATGGCTGTGTTGTATCAAGCTGTGGATGTTAATGAATATTCTAGCACATATGATTCTGAGGTGGAAAAAGGAAAAATATTAGTGATGGGTCATATGACGAAAGCTAAGGGATATACAGATATTTTAAAAATAATTCCTGAACTTTGCCAAGAATTTCCATTCGTAAAGTTTTATTTTGCAGGAAATATTAGAAAAGGTGAAAGAGGTGTGTTTTATAATCAATTTACAGGAGATAAAATCACTTATGAAGACCCTTTTGAAGCTGAAGATAAAATTCTTAATTCTTTATATAAAAAGAATTATATAAACCTTGGGGTTATTAGTGGAGCAGTTAAGATGATGCACATGCAAACAACTGATGTGTTTTTGACCGCATCTTATTCTGAAGGCTTTTCAAGGTCGTTATTAGAAGCAATGTCATTGGGGAAGGCGACTATATACACACCTGTTGGAGCACATCGTGAGGTTTTTGAAAATGGTGTTCATGGGTTTTCTTTTGAGCCAGGGAAGATAGTGCAGCTTAAAAATGCTTTGAGAGAAATGCTTCTTAATAGCCAGAAAAAGATAGATATAGGTATGAATAATAGACAGAATGTAGTATCAAATTTTTCAATAGAATACATTTCTACTAATTTTAAACTGATTATTAATAAAACATTAAAAATATGAAAATTATTGTAAGAAAACTTGTTCATTATTTGGGGAACATACTCCGCTTTTTTCAAATATCTTTTTTAAGGGCTTCAGGGGCTAAAATTGGAAAAAACACAATGATTAGTTTAGGTGCTAAAATTGATGTTAGAAGAGGTAAGGTTGAAATAGGAGATAACTGTTTAATAACTCATGGTTGTTATATATTATCTCATGATGGAGCTGCTCATGTATTAGATGAGAATGATAGCGGTTCAGGCTTTGTTAAAATTGGAGAACATGTGTTTATTGGGGTAAATACAGTTGTTATGAGAAATGTTACTATTGGCAGTAATAGTATCATTGGATCGGGATCTGTCGTTAATAAAGATATTCCAGAAGGTGTTGTAGCTGTTGGAAACCCTATTAAAATTATTAAGCAAATTGCAAAGCCATATAGATCATTACCAAAAATTCATAAAAAATAAAACTCATGAAACAACTAACGCAAAAGCTAGGTTCGGGTGAAATGACTATACAAGAAGTTCCTTATCCACAATTAGGAAAGGGAATGCTTATTATAAAAAATTATTATTCAATAATAAGTGCAGGCACAGAAGGGTCTACCGTTGTAGCAGCACGTAAAAGCTTAATCGGTAAGGCTAAAGAGCGTCCGCAACAAGTAAAACAAGTGATTGATACTTTGAAGAAACAAGGGCCCCTACAGACCTACAGAGCAGTCACGAAAAAGCTAGATGCTTATTCACCTTTAGGCTATAGTTGTGCTGGCGAAGTGATAGAAGTTGGAGAAGGTGTTACCGAATTTGAAGTAGGCGACAAAGTGGCTTGTGCAGGAGCTGGTTATGCCAACCATGCGGAAATAGTATCAGTCCCAATCAACCTTTGCGTTAAATTAGATAATTCCACGAATTTAAAACAAGCAGCTTACAATACACTTGGAGCTATTTCTATGCAAGGGGTGCGTCAAGCAGATATGAGATTGGGGGAGTCTTGTGTCGTTATTGGTCTTGGGCTTTTAGGGCAATTAGCAGCGTTAATTCTAAAAGCATCTGGCGTTACGGTCATAGGAATCGATGTCTCTGAAGCCGCCGTTAAACAAGCCCTAGATAATAATGTGGTAGACCTAGGCTTAGTTAGAAATACTGCAGGCGTTGAGGAACAAATACATGCCGCAACAAACGGTTATGGTGCAGATTCCGTTATTATTGCAGCAGCTACAACGAGTTTAGATCCTATAAATTTTGCAGGTGCCATTGCTCGTAAAAAAGGAACAGTCGTGGTCTTAGGTGCTGTGCCAACAGGTTTTGAACGTGATCCCTTTTGGTATCGCAAAGAACTTGAATTAAAAATGGCCTGTTCTTATGGTCCAGGTCGCTACGATCTTAACTACGAAGAGAAAGGAATTGATTATCCCTTGCCTTATGTACGTTGGACAGAAAAACGTAACATGGAAGCCTTTCAAAATTTAATCGCAACTGGTAAAATTAATATCGATTATCTAACGACACATGAATTCGATTTTGATAATGCAAAGGATGCTTTTGATTTAGTAGTTTCAAAAGCTGAACCATTTACAGGTATTGCTTTAAAATACGATATAAAAAAAACAGCTTCTAAATCTAAAATTTCTACTTCTGAAACAGTTCAACTAGCAAAAATAAACATATCCTTTATTGGTGCAGGAAGTTATGCACAAGGAAATTTATTGCCAAATATCCCTGAAACTAGTGATGTTTCAAGAGTAGGTGTATTAACGAATACTGGAACAACATCAAAACGTGTCGCTGAGAAATTTAAGTTTCAATTCTGCGCTACAGAAGAGTCTGATGTTTTAGACGATAAAACAAATACAGTATTTGTGGCTACACGCCACGATTCTCACGGGCCTTACGTTTTAAAATGTTTAGAAGCTAATAAAAATGTATTCGTTGAAAAACCATTATGTCTTTTAGAATCTGAATTAGAATCTATAATTGAGTTACAATCAAAAACAAAGAAAGCAGTAATGGTTGGTTTTAATAGACGTTTTTCTCCATTAACAGATAAATTAAAAAAGGCTGTAGGGAATAATCCTATGACCATGTTGTATAGAATTAATGCAGGTTCAATTCCAGCTGACAACTGGATTCAGGATTTAGAAATAGGAGGAGGTCGGGTGTTAGGTGAAGTTTGTCATTTTATTGATTATCTCACATATCTTAATGGGAGCCTTCCAACAAAAGTTTCGGCAACAGCATTACCAGATGCTAATCAATTAAATGATACGTTGAATATCTTGATTCAGTTTGAAAATGGGTCCTCTGGAGTAGTTGCTTACTATGCAAATGGTTCTAAATCAATGACAAAAGAGTATGTTGAAGTATTTTCTGCAGGGATGTCTGCAACACTTAATGATTTTAAAGAACTGAAAATTTTTGGAAAAGGGAAACCTAAAAAGAAAAAGTTCTTTAATCAAAACAAAGGACAAAAAGAAATGGTAAGTGCATTTGTAAACGGTTTACTTAATGATGGAAAGGTGCCAATTTCTTTTGAAGAGATTGTGGCAGTTACAAAAGCATCCTTTAAAGTAATAGAGTCTGTTAAACGTGGAGGGGAGCAAGTTGAAATCTAAAATTACTACAAGTTTTTTAAAACTGAAAATCTACTGTGAAAAAGAAAATTTTGCAGGCTGGGATCCTTATGATGGTTTGAATTCAAAACTATTCAATGCTACACCGCTAAAGCATTGGGATATTGCCAGATGGGCTTGGATTCAAGCCTTCAAGCTAAGCCCAATAAACTTTAGGAGACTAATGTTAGTACCCAAAGAACACAATGCAAAAGGGGTTGCTTTATTTCTTTTAGGTTATTGTAAATTATACAAGTTAGCAGTAAAAGGTTGTGAAGATTTTGGTACAAAAGAAGAACTTGTAAATAAAATAAAAGAACTCACAATACTGTTACTAAATCTAAGGTCAAAAGGGTATTCCGGTTCCTGTTGGGGTTATAACTTTGATTGGCAGGCTAGACGATTGTTTCTATTCCAAAAACACACCCCTACAGTTGTGGCAACTTGCTTTGCTGTAGAAGCACTGTTAGAGAGTTATGAAATTACTAAAAATGAAACTGTTTTAAAAGAAACTTTATCTGCTGCTGATTTTGTGATGAAAGATTTGTCTCGCACACAATGTAAAGGAGGATTCCTGTTTTCTTATAGCATTAAAAATGGCAATAATACTGTTATTAATGCGTCATTGTTAGGTGCAAAAATATTAAGTTATTCCTACAAGTACACAAAAAATGAGTCCCATTTAGAAGTATCTAAACAGGCTGTTAACGCAGCATGTCAGTTACAAGAAAAAGATGGTTCATGGATATACGGTTTACTAACAATACAATCATGGAAGGATAGTTTTCATACAGGCTTTAATTTAGATGCTATTGAAACGTATCAGAAAAATACGGAGGATTATAGTTTTCAGAAATATATCGATAAAGGTTTGGAATATTATTTAAATTCTTTTTTTATAGATGATGGAACACCTAAATATTATCATAATAAAACCTACCCAATAGATATTCACTGTCCTTCACAATTGATAGTGACTTTGTCTAAACTAAATATGTTCAAAGAGAATGAAATCCTTTTGATTAAAGTTCTAAATTGGACTGTAAGTAATATGCAACATAAGAAAGGTTATTTTTACTATCAATTAAAAAAAGGGATAAGTTCAAAAATACCATATATGAGATGGAGTAATGCATTTATGTTTAATGCTATTGCCCATTTCTTATTAAATACTAGAAATCCAAATCATGGAATTTAAAATTATAAAGGGAATAAAAATATTCGCTCCAGAATATAGATCAGAATTAATTCAGTACGCAATTGATAATAAAAAAGCAATGATTGCAATTAATGCCGAAAAGATTTTACATGCTAGCAATGAAATCCGTGATTTCATTAATATGAATATTGGATACCCTGATGGTATTGGTGCTGTTTGGGCTTTGAAAAAGAAAGGAATTAAAAGTACTATTAAAATACCTGGAGTAGAACTTTGGTTGGATTTGATTAACGCCAGTTATAAAACCAAATCTTTTTATTTGATCGGTGGAAAACAAGAAGTAATTGAAGATACAGTATCCAAACTTAAATCTAATTTCAAGGGCATTAAGATAAGCAATTTCAGAAATGGATATATTAAAACTAAAGCAGAAGAGCTGGCATTAATAGAAGATATAATAAAATACAAACCAGATATCGTTTTTGTTGCGATGGGATCTCCTAAACAGGAAGAATTAATAATAGAAATTCAAAAAAAATATCAAGCAGTCTATCAAGGTTTGGGAGGGAGTTTTGATATATACGTTGGCTATGTAAAAAGAGCCCCAAATTGGTGGATAAAAAATTATTTAGAATGGGCATACCGTTTACTAAAACAACCTATTAGAGGAAGAAGACAAATTCATTTAGTACGGTTTTTGATTAATTTGCTCTTAAATCGTTATTAATTTTTCTTTAATTTTGAATTCACTTTTTGAATATTTATAAATATGCCATTTGATCCAAAGTCAGCAAAAAAAGCAGGAAAGAAATCTAAAAGAGGTCCTGCTAAAAAAGAAGAGTCTACGATTAAGCAAAAAATGGAATTGTTGTATGAAGAAATTCTAGATGAACTCTTAGTAAATCAAAAAAGTTTAACAAAAACAGAGAGAGTTAAACTTTTTGTTACCCTATCCAATTACATTTTCCCAAAAACAAAATCAGTTCGAGACAAGTTTACCCTAGATAAACTCAAGGAAATTGACACTCAAGGAATTATGGACAGAGACCCTGACCCTACCAAATAACACTCGATTTTTGCATAAACAAATCTGCCAACGCATCCTTGTTCTGATGCGTACCAATATAAGTTAAAAACGTACTCTCTTTGGTGTGTCCAGTTATGTTCATCAACAGCGGTGTTTCAATTCTCCCATAATAGTTAGAAGCAAAAGACCTTCGCATAATATGAGAGGTTACAAACTCATACTTTGGAGCTGATACCACTTCCTTTCTTCTGGTTTTTGGGTTGTTTTTAAAACCCCGAACTACTTCATCAATTCCTGCAATTTTACAAATCATTTTTAAGTGCTTATTAAAAGCTTCTTGAGAAAGTACTTTTGGAAATTCATTTTCTAAAAAATTGATGACTACCGGATCTGCTACCCCAATGGTAACTGCTTTCTTTGTTTTTTGCTGGATGATATCGATATAGAGTCCATTGGTCGCTTTTCTAATATTACTAGCATTAAAACTTAATAAATCCGAAACTCTTTGTCCAATAGATAGTCCAATCAGTAACCATTTGTAGCTATCTTCTAACTCACTTGGTATCTTCTCTAACCCCTTCAACACTTTTATTTCTGCTGGATTCAAAAAATGGATAATTCGATCTGAACTTTTCTGTTTAAAGGATTCTATATAATTAGAATAAGGGTGAATCTCAAAGCCACTTTTCTGGGCATCTCTTAAAATAATCTTCAATAATTTCAGCAATTGACCACTGTAATTATCGCTGTATTGTTTCTCTATTTTTAGAAATTGTGTGAATGAAACAGCCATTTTTTTATCTATTCCATCCAGAAATAATTGCTGAGATTTCTCCAACTCATATTCTTTAATGATCCTATACAACGATTTATAGGTTCTAATAGTATTATGAGCCAATCCAACAGTACCATATCCATTGACTCTTCTTGTGGCTGAATTTGCAATAAATTCACTTAAATATTCCAAGAATAAGGTTGAATTTTCCATTTTTAAATGAGAATTATTGACCTGTATTTGAGGTCTTTTATGAAAATTAACGTGCATATAACATATGTTATTTAAATTATTTAACATGAATATAGCGTTTGTTTTTTACACTTATAACAATTTAAGTCTAAAATTATAACAAACTATTCTATATAAATATACGTTATTTTATTCAAATGACAAAGTTAATTCACTTATTTATAATATGTTAATCTATTTATTTTTAAAGACTACGGACTGTAGTCGCATTTTATTTAATAATATTTTTAGTCTAACTTAATTTAAACTCTTCTTTTGACTAAATAATATAGATTAATATTCTTATTGTAATTATTAGTGTTCTTGATTGTAGAATTATAATGCGAATGCGTTTTGAATTATTTCAAGCAGTAAATCAAAATTTTCTTATTTGAAATTTATTATTCGGACAACTCACCTCTTTTATATTGTTAAAACGTATATTCGCAACTTAAAATTTAAAAAAAATATGAGAAAGTCATTCTTTATTATCGTTAGTTTTTTAATGATAAGCTCCTGCACAACAAAAAGAAATATAACATACCTAAATGGAGTAGAGAAATACATTAATACTGATATAAGCAATCAAAAATTACCATATACAATTCAGGAAGATGATGTGTTACAAATAGAAATCCGTAGTATGGTGCCAGAAGCCGCAATTGTCTATAATAGAATATCTAATCAAACAAGTACATCAAATAATCTTAATTTATTGCAACTTGAAGGATATCCTGTTTCGTCTGCTTACACCATTAATTTTCCTGTATTAGGAATTCTGGATGTTAAAGGAACTACCTTAGAATTAGAAAAAAAAATTACTAAACTTTTGTTGGATGGTGGTCATCTTGTAAGTCCTATGGTATCGGTACGCTTATTAAATGGTAAATTTACTGTACTAGGAGAGGTTACTAACGCTGGCACATATACATTTCTAGATAAAAATCTTACTCTACTTCAAGCCATAGGTTATGCAGGTGATTTGACAATATCGGGTAAGCGAAAAAATATTACCTTAATTAGAGAAGTAGACGGTATTCGATATGCAAGAAAATTAGATCTTACTTCAAAAGATATTTTGGATAACTTGTCATATTACATTCGGAATAATGATGTTATTATTGTTAATCCTAATTATAACCGAATAAAAAGTGCAGGATTTATAGGAAGCCCACAATCTATTGCTTCAATATCCTCTATCTTATTAAGCATCACACTTCTTATCATAAATAAATAAATAAAACAATGCTAAACGATAATTATTATCAAGAAAATATAGAAGATAAATATGATTTAAAAAAAGAAATATTTAAATATTTATTTTTTTGGCGTTGGTTTGTTTTTTCTATAATTTTATGTTTAATCATTTCTTTTTTTTACCTAAGATATTCACATAATATTTATACTACAAGTGCAAAAATAAAGATGTTAGATAAAAATGAAGCCTCCTTAGAATTACCTTCTGCAAAAGATTTGTTTAGTAATAATAAAATAAATCTTGAAAATGAGATAGAATTATTATCATCCTACACAATACTCAGTAGAGTATCAGATAAAAACAACTTACAGACTAACTTTTACGGTGTTGGTGACATTATGACAACACGATTACCTTCTTTACCTTTTCAATTTGAGCAAGTGATATCAAATGATAGTATTGAAAATAGTTTAGTATTTGATATTTATTTTAATAATGATGGCATTGAGATTAATGATATTAATAAGGATACAACTTATCTTTTTAATTCCTATACCACTCATACAATATCGCATAGTTTGCCTTTTAATATTCGCTGGAATAAAACAAGTGCCCTTTCAATTAATGAAGAGGGTTTTAAGGTTGTTTTTTCTAGCAAAAAGAATACCGTTAGTCGATTAAAGAAAGAATTATTAATATCAAAGGTAGGCAAAGAAAGTGATATTTTATTACTTAAAATGGATAATGAAAGTTCAGCATATTCTGAAATTGTATTAAACGCAACTATAGATGTTTTTAACCAAGACGGAGTATCGGATAGGCAAATGATACATAAACGTACGATTGATTTTGTTAATGAACGTTATATACTGCTATCCAATGAACTTGATTCTATAGAAATACAGAAACAACTCTATAAACTTAATAATAATCTGATTGATATTACTGCCAATTCATCTCTTAGTTTAGAATTAAGCTCAAAGTCAAATCAACAATTACTGGATATAGAAAATCAAATTGCTATAGCCAAATTATTAAATGAATCATTTAAAAATAACAATTATGATTTATTACCGGCTAATATTGGAGTTGATAATAGTAAAATAAATTTTCTGATTGCAGATTTTAATACCATAGTGCTTGATCGTAAAAAATTAATTTCAAGTGCGGGGTTAAATAATCCTTCTGTAATCCAAATGGATAGAGCAATAAATGATAATCGTTCAAATATTATAAGTACAGTAAGCAACTACTTGACACAGCTGAAGCAAACAAGAAGACAATTAACCTTACAAAGCAAAAAATTAAATAAAGATGTATCTAATCTGCCAGAAAAGGAGAAAATTTTACGGGCTATTGAACGTAATCAGATTATAAAAGAAAGCTTATATTTATTTTTGCTTCAAAAAAGAGAAGAAGCTGAGGTTAGTTTTGCCGTTACAGAGCCAACAATAAAAGTTATAGAATATGCCATATCTTCTGATATTCCAATTTCCCCTAAAAAACAGATTACTTTTCTTGCAGCATTACTTATAGGTATTTTAATTCCTTTTGGGAGTATTTATTTGATTCTTTTATTCAACACTAAAATTCAATTAAAACAGGAAGTTGATGAGTTAAATATAGGAGCTTCTGTTATTGGTGAAATACCATTCATAGATGATGAAGACTCAAGAATATTTCAGAATCCTAAAGATCGTAACATTTTAGCTGAATCATTTAGAATATTATCATCTAATGTTAATTATTTATTACCTCAAAATACTGGCACTACAGATGCAAAAGTGATATTATCAACATCATCAGTAAAAGGAGAGGGAAAGAGTTTTGTAGCTCTTAATATTTCTTTAGCACTTTCTAGTTTAGACAAGAAGGTACTTTTAATTGGGGCAGATTTACGTAATCCTCAATTACACAAATATTTAGGAATTGATAAATCAATTCCAGGGTTAACAAGTTATCTGCACAACACCAATTTTGACTGGAAATCAGCCATTATAAATAAATTTGAGAATTTACCACATCATCATACTTTAGTTACCGGAATTATACCTCCAAATGCAACCCAATTATTAGCTAATGGTAATTTTGATAAAATTATTTCACAAGCAAAAAAGGAATATGATTATATAATTATTGATACAGCTCCAACATTACTCGTAACTGACACTCTACTTATAGCGGATCATGCTGATGCTGTATTGTATATTTGTAGATCAAATTTTACAGAAAAAGAGATATTAAATTACCCTAAAGAGCTAATTAAAGATGGTAAAATAAAGAATGTTGGCCTTGTAATTAATTCTGTAGGGATAAATGCTAGATATCATTATGGTTATACTTACAAATATGGTTATTCTTATAATTATGGATATGGCTACGGCTACGCAAGTACAAATGAGGATTAGTCCTTTTAAGTACAATATCTTGTTAGAGAAATGAATAAAATACTACTCATTTATTATTATGCCAATTGATTAGTATTTTTGTAATATGATAAGTAGATTTTTAAAGAATATAATTAAAAAAACAAGTTAAGGTAAAGAAGTTATTTATTTTAAACATTGAATGTGAAAGTATTATTATACAAACCAAAATAGATTTATGATTACTACGGATTTAGATATAATTTTTTCTTTAATAACTGCATTTTTTATTTCATTTTTAGCAATCCCACGGCTTATTGAATTTGCTCAGAAGTTAAAGGTTTTTGATAATGGAGGAGATAGGGCTTCCCATAAGGGTAGTACACCATTTTTTGGTGGTATTGCTATTTTTACGGGTGTTATTTTCTCATTATTATTTTGGGCAGATATTGAAGATATTCAGTACATTTTAGTGAGTATTTTAATTGTTTTTATTGTTGGTCTAATTGATGATTTACGACAAATTACTGCTTTTAAAAAGTTAATAGGTCAAATTATTGCTACTTTGATTGTAATTTTTTTTGGTGACTTACAGATTGATAGTATGCATGGAGTTTTAGGGGTGTATGATTTACCAATTTGGATAAGTACTTTGTTTACAATTTTTGTAGTTATTGTAATTACAAATGGTTTTAATTTAATTGATGGTGTGGATGGTTTAGCTGGAGGAGTAGGAGTTATTGCGACATCTTGTTTTGGTTTTGTTTCTGTAATGATTGGGCAAAATGATATGGCCTTAATTGCATTTACATTGTCGGGTGCTTTAATTGGGTTCTTAAAGTATAATTACTATCCTGCAAGAATATTTATGGGAGATACAGGTTCATTAGTTGTTGGAATGATTTTATCAGTTTTAGCAATAAATACAATAAAGTTTGGATTAATAAATGAGGATTTTAAACTACCTAATATAGGCCCATTAATGGCGATAGCTTTTTTAGCAATACCACTGTTTGATTCATTAAGAGTTTTTATTGTAAGAGCATCAAAAGGAATAGGACCATTTAGCCCAGGAAGGGATCATATTCATCATGCGTTATTGGATTTAGGGTTTGGACATAAAAGAACTGCTTTAATTTTGTATTTTATAAGTGCTCTTCTAATATTTGGGTCATACTTTCTATTAGAACTCAATGTGAATTTAAGTATTGCTATTTTGGCACTTTTCAGCTACTTTCTTCTTTTTATTCCTTTCTATATTCTGAGAAAAAGAAAATGAAAAGATTAATTTTTAGTTTATTTTTTTTAGCTTTTAATTTAGCTAATGCACAGCATGCAAATCTTTTTTTAGGAAATGATTATTCAACTAATTTTAATCATTTAATTTACAGTAATGATGCTAATTATCAGACTTCTTTCAAACCTCTTATTAAGTCAGATTTAAACTTTAATACTGACTTGTAGGTCTTCATACCAAAGTGGAATAATTTTGTGTAAAGTTAGTAAATAGTTTTTGCTTTTCATAATTATGCTGATTTCAGCTTTTGTTGTATATATTCTTGTCTTCTTTTTTGTATAGTTTTTAGCTTTGTTTCCTTCCTTTTTTGAAGGATTATTTCTTCTCTTCCAAAATACACATCTGAGGGAGTTACATTGCTCAAAGATTCGTGATATCGCTCATTATTATAATACTCTACCCAATCCTTTATCGCTAATTCTAACTCAGATGGACTGTAATAATGATGTAGTTTGATAATATTCTTCATAGATCTGTGATACCTTTCTATCTTTCCTTGAGTTTGTGGGTGATTAGGTTTTCCTCTAACATGCCCCATTCCTATGTCTGATAAATAGGATTTTAACTCATGAGAAATATAACAACTTCCATTATCAGATAATAATCTTGGAAGTTCTTTTTCATCTAGATTTGCATTGAAAATTGCAGCATCAATACTTCTTTTCACATCTTCAGTTTTCACCCTTTCACAGAGCTCCCAACTCACAATATACCTGCAGTAATCATCCATAATAGTGGATAAATAAAACCAAACAGTTGAGAAAAAAATAATTTTTGAATAAATAAAAACCCACTCAATTGAGCGGGTTTATTTTTGGTGGGCCTTACGGTCCTTATTTCGAACTTTTTTAATAATTTTTGTAATATCTATTAATACTACGTTAACATTTACATATAAATTTTAACTTTTTCTTAACATAAGTTTAATTTTTAGTTAAACATAAAATGTTTGTCTACAGTTATTTTTGCCAAATAAAATTATAAATCAATAAATTAAAATTATGACTAAAAAATTATTTTTAAACTTTAATATTATACTATTGTCACTGATATTAATAGGATGCTCTTCAAATTCAAACAATTCAGATAATTCTAGTGCCTTATCTGGTGATATTAAAATTGATGGTTCTAGTACTGTATATCCAGTTACTGAAGCAGTAGCAGAAGAGTTTAGATCTGTAGAACCTAACGTTCGAGTTACAGTAGGTGTTTCTGGAACTGGAGGAGGATTTAAAAAGTTCTCTAGAGGTGAAACTAATATTAGTAATGCATCTAGACCAATTAAAGATAAAGAAGCTAAAGTTTGTGATGAGAATAACATTTCATACTTGGAATTAAGTGTTGCATATGATGGGCTTGCAGTTATTATTAATCCCGAAAATGATTGGGTAGACTATTTTACTGTTGAAGAACTTAGTAAAATTTGGCATCCTGACGCTCAAAATAATATTAAGTACTGGAGTCAGATTAGAGAAGGGTGGCCAAACGAAGAAATTCATCTATTTGGACCTGGTACAGCTTCAGGTACATATGACTATTTTGCAGAAGTAATATGTGGAAAGAAAGTTGGAACAAGAGGAGATTATACTGCATCAGAAGACGATCATGTTTTGGTTCAAGGAGTGGCTACTGATAAATATGGGCTTGGCTTTTTTGGATTAGCGTATTATGAAGAAAACAAAGATAAATTAAAATTAGTTGGAGTTGATAATGGAAATGGCTCTGTATTACCAAGTATGGAAACAGTTTCTAATGGAACATATGCACCTTTATCTAGACCAATATTTATTTATGCTAATAATAGTGCTAGAGAAAGAGAAGAAGTAAAAGAATTTATTTCTTTTTATCTTAAAAATGCTGGAAATTTAGTTACAGATGTAGGTTATATTCCATTAACTAAGGATGAGTATAATTTAGAGATAAATAAGTTTAATGAATTTATTAAGTAATTTCAATATGTTTTAATTGAAATAAAGTTTTGATTGGTTGGTTCGCAATCTTCGTATCATTCGAATGATACGAAGATTGCTTTTTATATTTTGTTGAATGCAGAGAATTAAAGAAAAAATAATAGAATTTATATTAAGAGCAACTGCTCTAATTACTATTCTTACAACTATAGGAATTATTTGGGTTCTATTAAGTGAAAGTCTTGAATTTTTCAAAGAGGTTTCGATTATTGATTTTGTAACTGACACTCAATGGACACCACTTTTTGCAAATAAGCATTTTGGTATTCTGCCATTAATTTCTGGCACAATTCTAACAACAATAATAGCAATAAGTGTATCGCTTCCTATTGGACTAACAATTGCAATTTACTTAAGTGAATATGCTCCAAAAAAACTAAAGAAAATTATTAAGCCATTGTTAGAAGTATTAGCAGCTGTTCCAACAGTTGTATATGGTTTTTTTGCCTTAATGGTAGTTACTCCATTTTTACAAAAATTAATTCCAGAAATGGCTGGATTTAACTCATTGTCAGCAGGGATTGTAATGGGTATTATGATTATTCCTTTTATTAGCTCGCTAAGTGAAGATGCTCTAAGTGCTGTCCCAAAATCTTTAAGAGAAGCATCATATGGGATGGGCGCAACCAAACTACAAACTTCTTTTAAAGTAATGGTTCCAGCCGCCTCTTCTGGAATAATAGTATCTGTGATTCTTGCATTTTCCAGAGCAATTGGAGAAACAATGATTGTAGCTATAGCCGCAGGACAACAACCTAGATTGACTTTTAACCCATTTGTTCCAGTTGAAACAATAACTGCATATATCGTTCAAGTGAGTTTAGGTGATGTACAGCATGACTCTTTAGAATACAGAACAATTTTTGCTGCAGGAATAACTTTGTTTGTATTTACTTTTATACTTAATAATATTAGCTTTTGGATAAGAAATAAATTTAGAGAAGAATATGAATAATGGAGAAAAAAATAGATTAAAAGACTCAATATTTAAATATATTGGGATTTTTGCCTGCTTCATTGGTTTATTTCTTTTAGCAATTTTTATAGGAAATATACTTTATGATGGTTTTAACAGAATTGATTGGAGTTTTTTAACCTCACTACCTTCAAGAAAGGCTGAAAAGGCTGGAATTTTGACAGCATGGTCCGGATCATTATGGATTGTTGTTTTTACATTTATTATTGCAGTACCTATTGGAATAAGTGCTGGTATCTATCTTGAAGAATATAACAGGAAAAACAAATTATCAACAATATTAGAAATAAATATTTCAAACTTAGCAGGTGTTCCTTCAATAATCTATGGATTATTAGGGCTTGAAATTTTTGTTAGACTTAGTAAGATGGGAAGTAGTGTTCTAGCTGGAAGTTTCACACTAGCTTTATTAGTTCTTCCAATAATAATAGTAGCAACAAGAGAAGCACTCAAAGCAGTCCCATCATCAATTCGTGCCGCATCATACGGTCTTGGTGCTACTAAATGGCAAACAACGTGGTATCAGGTGTTACCAGCTGCATCAGGAGGAATATTGACTGGTGTAATTTTAGCTATCTCAAGAGCTGTAGGAGAAACAGCTCCTTTAATTGTAGTTGGTGCATTGGCATATGTTCCGTTTACTCCTAGGGGTCCAATGGATGAGTTTACTGTTCTTCCTATTCAGATTTTTAATTGGATTTCTCGCCCACAACATGAATTTGCAATTAACGCTGCGGCTGCAATAATCATCTTACTATTTATAACTTTTACGATGAATGGAATTGCAGTCTATTTTAGAAACAAATGGCAGAAAAAAATAAATTGGTAAAATGAAATATAAATTAGAAGCAAAAAATATTGATGTCTTTTATGGAGACTTAAAAGCTTTAAATAATATAAATATTGGGATAATGGAAAATGCTGTTACAGCATTAATTGGTCCTTCAGGATGTGGTAAATCAACATTTTTACGATTATTTAATAGGATGAATGATTATATTGATTCATTTAAATTAAATGGTGAAATATTTATTGATAATAAAAATATTTATGATAAAAGTATTTTGGTAGACGAACTTAGAAAAAATGTTGGAATGGTATTTCAAAAACCAAATCCTTTTCCAAAATCAATTTTTGAAAATGTTGCTTATGGATTAAAAATACAAGGTATAAAGGATAAAGAATTTATTAAAAAAAGAGTTAAAGATGCCTTACAACAAGCAGCATTATGGGATGAAGTAAAAGATGACCTGAACAAATCTGCTTTAGCACTTTCAGGTGGTCAACAACAAAGAGTATGTATTGCAAGAGCATTAGCTGTAGAACCTTCAATTATATTAATGGATGAACCAACATCAGCGTTAGATCCAATTGCGACAGCTAAAGTTGAAAAACTTATACATACTTTAAAAGAAAAATACACTATTATAATTGTCACTCATAATATGCAGCAAGCAGGAAGAATTAGTGATTACACTGCATTCTTTTACATGGGCGATCTTATTGAGTTTGACAAAACTGACACTATTTTTACAAACCCTAAAATGGAACGAACAGAAAATTATATAACTGGACGTTTCGGCTAAAATTATACATTTATGAATACTATTGAAAAAGAAATATCTAATTTAAAATCATCTCTGTTAAAAATGTTTTTATTAGTAGAAGGACAATGGGAAAAAGGTGCTAATGCAATTGTTAACTATGATCAAGATGTTGCAGAAGAAATCTCATCAAGCGAAAATAGGATTAATGCCCAAGAACTAAAGATTGATAGTGATTGTGAAAACATAATTGCACTTCATGCTCCTGTAGCAGTAGATTTAAGGTTTATACTCTCTGCACGTAAAATTAATCATGCACTTGAACATATTGCAGATATTGCTGAAAGTATAGCAAAATATGTTGCTGATAATAACGTGCCTTACGACAAGGAAATCATGACTAAAACACGTATAAGTGAAATGCTAGAAATATTCAATGCTATGATGGATTGTATTATAGAGGCTTTTGAAAATGAAGACCCGAGTATTGCTAGAAGAGTATTCAAAAAAGACAAATTAATTAATAAGATTAATTCTGACTCTCCTCAAATCATTATTGATAACATAAATAACTATGATAAGAATATGCTACTTTATTTATTATCAAGTATTAGAAAAATAGAAAGAGCTGCTGATAGCTTGAAGAAGATAGCAGAGGAAATAATATACCACCTAGAAGCTAAGGTTATTAAACACAAAAAGCATGTTTAATTTAAAAGAATATAAAAACCCATTCAGTTTGGTAGATTTATTTTGGTTGTATTCTAAACCTAATTTTCACTTTATTTATATTAAATCACACTAATTATGAAAATTTTACTTGTAGATGATGAAAAAGATATTTTAGAATTTTTAAAGTATAATTTAGAAAAAGAAGGCTATAATGTATTAACAGCTGATAATGGAAAGAAAGCATTAGAGATAGCAAAAAGGGTTTTGCCAGACTTAATTATTTTAGACGTTATGATGCCTGAAATGGATGGGATTTCAACATGTATTGAAATTAAAAAATATCCCAAACTTAACGAGGCTTTAATTTTATTCTTAACTGCTCGATCAGAAGAATATTCTGAGTTAGCAGGATTTGATGCTGGTGCAGATGACTATGTTACAAAGCCTATTAAGCCTAAATTATTAATTCGTAGAATAAAAGCTCTTTTAAAAAGAAATAAGAAAAATGATACTCGCAATAATATAAAGATATCTGATTTAGAGATTGAAAAAGAGCGACACCTACTTCTATATAAGGGGCAAGAAATCTATTTAGCAAGAAAGGAGTTTAATTTATTATATTATTTAATGACTGTACCAGGAAAAGTCTTTACAAGACAAGAGATTCTATCTGAAATATGGGGAGATGCTTTTATTAACGACAGGACAATAGACGTGCATATTAGAAGGATTAGAGAAAAAATAGGTGATCATTTTATTAAAACTATAAAAGGGGTCGGCTATAAACTTAATATTTAAAATTAATTTCTCAATTACTTAACATTAATTTAACCTTTTCAATAAAAGTTTGAATTATTTTAGCTGTCGAATTAAAAACAACTTAAATATTACAAACACTATGAAAAAAACAATTTTACTATTAAGTACTACATTATTTGTATTAACAAATATTAATGCACAAGAAAGATCTCCTTCAGTTAAAATTTTCTCTAACTTTAATTATGATATGTCAGCAGAAGATGGGGAAAATGCTTTTAAAGAATTTGAAATCAAACGATCTTATTTAGGCTATTCATATAAAATAGATGATCGCTTTTCAACGAAAATTACATTTGATGTTGGTAGCAATAGTGGAGGAAGTGCATACACTGCATTTTTAAAAATAGCTTCTTTAAAATGGAAAACTTCCGACAAACTAACTCTTAACCTTGGAATGGTTGGTACGAAGAATTTTAAATTTATGGAGAAAGCTTGGGGGAGAAGATATATTCAGAAATCTGCGCAAGACAAGTACAAATGGGCAAGCTCTGCAGATGCTGGTGTGACAGCTGATTATAAAGTATCTGACAATATCAGTATAGATGCACAAGTATTAAATGGAGAAGGATACAAAAAAACACAATCTTCTAATGGATTATTTAGAGGAGGTTTAGGTTTAACCTATACGGCAAGTAATAATTTAAAATTAAGGTTACATCAAGACATTTCTCCAAGAGAAACTTATACTGATTCTACTGAATCACAAACCATTACTACTGCAGCTATTGCTTACTCTGGCGATAATTATGTGGTAGGTGCTGAGAAAAGTTTAATGCAAAACTCTGGAAATATTTTAGATTCAGAAGAACAAGATCTGATGTCAATATATGGTTCGTACAAATTAAATGATGATTACACTTTCTTTGCAAGATATGATGATTGTGAAAAAACAGATAAAGCAGGTTCTTACACTATATATGGTGTTGAAAGAAAAATGGCCAAAGGTGTAACGGTTGCTTTAAATATGCAATCGTGGACTGATTCAGCTGAAGGGTCAGAAGCAGAAAACACACTCTTTCTAAATTTTGAATATAAATTTTAATAGATAGAAAAGAATACTTTGAATGCTATTCTAAAATATAATTAAAGACGTTGTTAGTAAGCCTTAGTGCACTATGGTTCAAAAGCTTTTTAGCTCTGAAAGCAATTAAACAGAAGATATTCTGTAGTCTTTAATAAATAACCCCCCTCAATTGAGGGGGTTCTTTATTGGTGGACCTCTCGGTCCTTATTTCGAACTTTTTTAATCTTTTTCTACTTTTTCTTCTTAGCTAAAATTAGCCAGAGGGCTACTCCAATGGAAACTGCTGATCCTACTGCTATTGCTGTGATAGTTGCTATAGACATTCTATTCGTTTTTTAACTTAAAAATTTTCTTGCAAATATATAAAAACCCACTCATGAGTGGGTTTATCTTTGGTGGGCCTCTCGGTCCTTATTTCGAACTTTTTCAGAAAATTATTAAGTAAGTTTGTCAAATGAAAAAAATACTGACACTACTATTCTTCCCCATATTAGTTGTTTCTCAAACTAATAAAGAAATTGTTCCAGATGAAAATATATTTACTATGTTTTATAATGTAGAGAATCTATTTGACACTATTAATAATGCCACTACTAAAGATGATGAATTTCTTCCAATAAGTGAAAAAAAATGGAACAAATCTAGATATAATCATAAAATAAATCAATTAGCAAAAGTATTTTCTAGTATAATTCAAGATGAAAATGACAATAAAATGCCGGATATTATTGGTTTATGTGAAGTTGAAAATAAACAAGTAATTAATGACCTTTTAAAAACTCCAATTTTTAGCAATTATAATTTTACAATTATTCATAAAGATAGTCCTGATGGCCGAGGGATTGATTGCGCCTTATTATTTAATAATCAATTTCAGTTATTAAAATATGATTTTATTTTAATAGATAATCCAGATGCAAAGAAATCGACTAGAGATATTGTATATGTTAAGTTAAAAATAAAGAATAAAGTTGTTAATTTTTTTGTGAATCATTGGCCATCAAGATGGGGAGGGCAAGAGGAAACAAATTATAAAAGAGTATTTGTGGCACAAGTCCTTAGAAGATATATTGATATAAATATTTCTGAGGATGAATATACTATAATAATGGGAGATTTTAACGATTATCCAACTAATGAAAGTTTATCAGAAGTTTTAGTTGGAGATAATTTAATTAATTTAATGACTACAGATTTTATTTTAGATAAGGGGTCTTATAATTATAAAGGCTCATGGAATTGGTTAGATCAGATTATTATTTCTAAGAATTTTCTTGCCTCTAATATGAAAATATTTTCTGCAGGGGCATTCCAGAAAGACTTTATGCTTTACACAAATAAAAAAGAGGAAGTCTATCCTAGCAGAACATTTGGCGGTAACAACTGGTATGGTGGTTTCTCTGATCATCTTCCAGTTTATTATAGGTTTGGTTTCATCTCTGATTGATTATAAATATCACTTTTAGAAAATTATTAAGTTGATTTTTTTATATTTTAACAACAACCACAACTTTTGTCAGAGACGTGATTTTCTAATTTTTTAATGTTACAAGAATAAACAGGGTATTTAGCAAGAAATATTTCTGCTAAGATAATATTAGAAATATAATTATCTGCTCCAAATTTATTTCTCAATATAGCACCAAATTCTTAAATAGTATAAAGTTTTTTTTCTAGCCCTAATGGGTTGTCATTCTTTTCTTTCATAAGACATTTAAGTTTGCGCAAAAATAAAAAAACCACACAATTAGTGAGGATAATTTTAAGTGGACCTCTCGGTTCTTATTTAGAACTTTTTTAATGCACTAGAAACTTAACATTTACTTAACTATATGCTTTAAAATTTAATTTTTAATTAAACTAAGTTTAAAATTAAGATAATCTACTTACTTAATCAATAAGTCATATTTGTCAAAATTATTTTAATAAAATGATAGAGGCAGTTATAGTAAGTGATAATACAAATTTAATAGAATATTTAAAAACTAATGTTACAGTTTCTATTAAAACAATAATTAAAACTTTTAGTAATGGTTATGATAGTATAAATTATATAGAAAATTATACTCCATCATTTATTATAATTGATATTGACCTGAATGATATAAATGGTATTGAAATATTTGAGAAATTAAGTGCTAAAAATATTCAAGCCTTTAAAATACTTTATTTAACTAAGCATGAAGATTATATTAAACTTGCTGCTTATGATGCTGGTGTTGATTATATTCTTACTGATTTGATTTCAGAAAAAGTATTTCAAAAAAAATTAATTCAAGTATATAATAGAATTAATAATAACCAGAATATAATCTCTTACAACTCATTAATTATTAATAAATCGAAATTTCAGATTGATTTTTTAGACAAAACTTATGTATTACCTAAAAAACAGTTTTTAATTTTTGCTTTATTATGTAATAATCCAGGAACAGTTTACACTCGTGAAGAAATATATAAAAGAATATGGAAGAGTAAGAAAGCTGAAAATAATAGAACAGTAGATGTTCATATACGGGAAATAAGAAAAATGATACCTAATAATAACATTAAAACATTTCGAGGTGTTGGTTATAAAGTAGCAGCGTTGTGATGAATAAGAGGAGATTTTTCCTAATAACACTATGTATAGTACTCACTTTATTGGCAATATATATTTATTTAAAATAGGGAATAGGCAACCTCCCAAAATGGAGCCATAATAATAAACAAAACAACAAAAACAATGAAAACAACAAAAACAATGAAAACAACAAAAACAATGAAAACAACAAAAACAACAAAAACAATGAAAACAACAAAAACAATTAAACTACTAGCTTATATATTTATAGGTGGATTATTTGCGGCATGCTCTTCAGACTCAGGTAATGACACGCCTACTCCAGTAGTTCCAACAACTTATTCAGGAGATATTACTGAAGATGTTACATGGACATCTGATAATATTTATACTTTAAATGGTAGGGTAATGGTAGTAGATGGAGTTACTTTAACAATTGAAGCTGGAACCGTGATTAAAGGAGCGCCAGGTACTGGTGCTGATGCATCAGCCTTAATTATTGCAAGAGGAGGTAAAATTATGGCTAATGGAAATGCTGCTAACCCAATTGTATTTACTTCATCAGCGGATAATAGCACAAATGGAACTTCTGGCTTTGGATCTGGTCTATCTTCATCAGATCAAGGATTATGGGGAGGTGTATTAATCTTAGGTAATGCTGATATTTCTGCTGACGCTAATCCACTACAAATCGAAGGAATTCCGGTTGAAGAAACAAATGGTTTGTATGGAGGAGGAAGTTCTTCAAACAATTCTGATAATTCTGGTGTTTTTAGATATGTTCAAATTAGACATGGAGGAGCTGAAATTGGAGAAGGGAACGAAATTAATGGTTTAACATTAGGAGGTGTTGGTTCTGGAACTCAAATTAGCCATGTAGAAATTATTGCAAATTTAGATGATGGTTTAGAGTGTTTTGGAGGTAGTGTAGATTGTGATAATATATTAGTATGGGGTTCAGGAGACGATTCGTTTGATGTTGATCAATCTTATAGCGGAACAATAAATAACTTTTTAGGAATATTAATTTCTGGTGATCAAGCTTTAGAAATAGATGGCTGGGAAGGTACTATGCAAGCTGATTTTTCTCTAACTAACGGTACAATTATAGGTGCTCCAGGAGATAAAAATAACTGTGGAAAATTTAAAAGTAATGCTTCTGGAAGTGTTTCAAATATGCTGTATACAAACATGAAAGATGGCGCAACTCTGACAGTAGATGCTGGTGCAACTGGAGTAACATTTTCTAACATCTCTTTTGAGGCAGGTTACACACAAACATTAGTAGACGATTTAGGCTCTACAGTTTGGAATGATAACAATAATGGTACAGGAGGAGCAACTTTATCAAATTTTGATGGTTGGTCGTGTGCAAGTTATATGAATGCCTATTAGTAATATGTTAAATTTAAAAAAAGCCTTCGGGCTTTTTTTTATATCCTGTTTAAATCATTAAATATAAGTTAACTTATCATGAAGAAAATATTTACATTACTGCTAATACTAATTCATACAATATTATTTAGTCAAGATAAAGGAGTTATCAGAGGATCTGTATATGACTCGGAAACTGGAGAACCTCTATTTGCGGCTAATGTTGGTGTAAAAGGAACGTCAATAGGAGCAACAACAGATTTTGATGGAAATTTTGAAATTCCATCTGAAAAAATAAGCAACTATTTAAATAAATTTAATCTAGCTTCTAATGATATTACTTTGATTATTTCTTACATAGGATATAATACTTTGGAGATAGAAAATATCAAAATTAAAGATGATGATATTTATCCTTTAGAAAATATTAAAATGGCACCTAATTCAGTTGCTCTAGAAGTAATTAATATTTCAGCAGAGTCTGTAAAAAATACTGAAGCAGCGCTTCTTACAATTAAGAAGAAATCTCCTATTTTAATAGATGCAATATCTGCTCAATCACTTAAAAAATCAGGAGATAGTGATGCGTCAGGTGCTTTAAAAAGAGTTACTGGTATATCTGTGTCTGATGGAAAATATGTATATGTAAGAGGGTTGGGAGATAGGTATACAAAAACACAGCTAAACTCACTAGATTTACCAGGATTAGATCCAGATAGAAATACTATTCAAATTGATATCTTCCCTACTAATATAATAGACAATATCAAAGTGTATAAATCTTTTTCTGCTAATCTTCCTGCTGACTTTACTGGTGGTATTGTGGATATTGCTATTAAAGATTTTCCAGAAATTAAAACACTTAAAATATCATCTAATTTACGCTACAATAATAGCACTCATTTTAATAATAATTTTTTGACTTATAAAGGTGGAAAATATGATGGTTTAGGCATTGAAGATGGAACAAGAGCACTACCTATTAGTACGGACCTTCAAATTACTCAAGTTGATAGAGTAATTAATTTTGAAAATTTAGTTGATTGGAGCAATAAATTCAATAACGAATTATCAGCAAGTAGAAAAATGAGTTTTATGGATGGAGGATTTAGTATTTCAGGAGGGAATCAACTTAATATTAACGACAAGAAATTAGGTTATATTGCTGCCCTATCATTTAAAAATAATTATAATTACTATGAAAATCATCAACAAAACTATTGGAGAAAGCCCATAGAGATAAACAAATATAATTTAGAGCCAGCAAAGTTAATTAATGGAGAAATAGGTATCCAGAATGCAAAATTGAGCTCAATGTTGGGTTCAAGTATTAAAAATCAAAATTCTAAACACAAAATAAATTTTTTATATTTAAGAGATACAGAAAAAAAAGCAGGAATATTTTATGGTGAGAATCTATTTTCAAATGTGAATAGATTTAAAAAAGATGTATTGGAATATTCTGAAAGATCAATAATAAACATGTTTATTAGTGGCGAATACTATTTAAATGATAGAAAATATAAAATTTATTGGAAAGTATCGCCTACCTATTCTAAAATAAGAGATAAAGACTTAAGAGAAACACCTTATTTAATGTCTATAATGGGAAATGATACTAGTTACAGTGTAGATGTAAGTAATGTAGGAAATCCTACAAGAACTTGGAGGTTTCTTGATGAATATAATGTGGCTGCATCTGCAAATTTATTATTTAAACATAAACTACTTGAGTTTGATGCAAATTTGAATTCTGGAATCAATTATTCATTTAAGAACAGATCATATAATGTGTTAGGATATAGTCTAACTGCCTACAATGTAGGACAAATTTCATTTACAGGAAATCCTGATGAAATTATGAATTCATTATTGAGTGAAACAAATAGCCAGTCAGGATTTCATATTATTGGTGGAAGACAATTAAGTAATATATATGATGGATCTCTCTCGAATGCATCTATATATTTGTCTGAAGAATTGAATCTTAATAAAAAATTAAAATCAATCATTGGTTTAAGATCAGAGTATTATCAACAATATTATACTGGTCAAAACCAGGCGGGTGATAAATACGCTAATAAACTAGTACTTAAAGATATCGGTGTTTTTCCTAGTTTAAATGTTATCTATGATATTAGTAACAAATCTAAACTTCGCTTTTCACTATCAAAAACTACTGCTCGTCCCTCATTTAAAGAAAAATCTTTAGCAACAATATATGACGGTATATCTTCAATTACATTTAATGGAAACATTGATCTTGAAGTAACAAATATTAATAATTTCGATTTTCGATATGAATTATATCTTGAAAAAAATCAAACAGTTTCGTTTAGTTTATTTTATAAAAAATTAAATAATCCTATAGAAATTTCATCTTTTCAAGCGGATCCAGATAATATAAAGCCAATAAATACTGAAAAAGCAGAAATATCAGGTGCTGAAATCGAATTAAGGAAAAATATATTTTCTAATTTAGTACATAACCTAAATTTAGGTTTAAATGCTTCATATATACACTCAAAAGCTTTTATAATGGGTGAAGAATTAAATTCCCGAATAAGTAATTTAAGAGATAATGAGACACTTACTCAATCAAATGGAGAGTACTATAGACAGATGCAAGGTCAAGCACCATATATAATTAATCTATCACTTTCGTATCAACATAAGGAATTAGGATTAGAATCTGGTATTTATTATAATGTTAAAGGAGAAACTCTTTCTATTGTCTCAATGAATGCAAATCCTGATATATATACAGACCCATTTAATAGTCTAAATTTCAACTTAAATAAAAAGATAAATTCACATTTTTCTTTAGGAATTTCATTACGAAACATCTTAAAACAAAACAAAACTATGATTACTGATTCATATGGTGCAAAAAAAGAGGTGTATAGATCATATAACCCTGGAAGATTTTTTGGGTTTAAGATTAATTATCAAATTTAATATTAAATAACTTTTTGTTAATAATTACATAAAGTATAACAGGCTATATCATAATATATTTGCATCATTAAAAAGATAGAAAATTATGATTACATTCTTAATATTGAGCTCGGTATTTATTGCTATTTTAACACGTCAAATTTTAAAAGATAGAAAAGAATACTTTGAATGCCATTCTAAAATATAATTAAAGACATTGTTAGTAAGCCTTAGTGCACTATGGTTCAAAAGCTTTTTAGCTCTGAAAGCAATTAAACAGAAGATATTCTGTAGTCTTTAATAAATAAACCCCCTCAATTGAGGGGGTTCTTTATTGGTGGGCCTTAGGGGTCTCGAATTTAGATTATTTGATATATTTGTTATATAGTTTTGATGTATAAAATAGCGAGGGACCTATTCGGGTACCTTTTAAGTTGTCATATCTCGTAGAATGTAGTCCTGCTACTTCCAAAAAAATAATTTTAATCCGTATAGTAATTTTTTATTTTTTTTCTTTGTTATTCTCGCTAGCTTTGTGTCCAAAATAAAGCCCTGTTATAAGAATTACAAACCCTAAAATTAGAAGTGAGGTGTTTTCCTTTTTTGTTGTTTCAGGTATTGCTCCAAATAATTTGTCTAAATCTGCCATTTTTTTAAGTTTTAATTATTATAACTTCATCCTTATTGTTTAAGCTTCTTTGGAGAATGTAATTTTCAAACAACAGCCCAATATTAGTAGAACTCACATTTACTTTCTGGTCAAATTTTTCAAAATCAAATCCATAGCTTTCTAATATATGGTGGTTAATTGCGATTGAATTTGTTGAACAAGTTAAACTTTGTAATATTTTCATATTTTCTTCCTTTCCGTTAAGCTTACTACTTGCAATCTTTACCTTTTTATAATTATGGAAAGTGTCAGCACATTTTTTTGTGCAAAAAAGAGATCTTCTATCTCTTGCCATAAAATTTTTGTGTTTGCAATCATAATTTTTTGCATTCTTGCAAGTCCTATATCTATCACTGCTATGATTAAGTGGTTCGTTAGTGTAATTAAAATCTCCCATAATAGCAGCTGTCTAAATAGGTTAATACATCAGAAAGACGATACCATATCTTACCAGTTCGTGATTCTTTAGAATAGGCAAGCTTTCCTTCATTCCTAAGTTTCTGTGCTTTTGTAGCAGAGATTTTTAGGTATTGCATAAGCCCTTTGTTGTCAAGAATAGTTTCTTTGGCTGATCGATTTTTCTCAAGGATTATTGTTTTAAGATTAAGTAGTGTTTCCTTTATCTCTTTTATTTCTTCAATATTTATTTTAATCATAACTGTAGGTTTTTAATTTGGACTACAAATTGAGAATAAAAGAAGTTTGAAAAACCGAAAAATGAATTGTTTAAGTGAGATTCGTACGAATTAGATGCTTAAATAGATGTTAATGAGATGTATATCTATCTTTTAGATTCAAAATTTTTACTAAAAAACGAATCAATTTTATTAGAAATAATAAGTTCCGGGTTCTTTGATTTAGAAAGATTTGTACTGTTTATCTTATTTCCATTGTGCAAAAAAGTATTTTCTGACTTTTTCCAAGACACTTTACCTTCATCAATCAATTGATATTGCCACATAATCTTAATCAAATATTTTAAGGTTAATTGTGAATCTCTCCAGTTGATTTTAGTTGTAAATTTTTCTCCGCTAATAGCTTTGCTGAAAACATTATATGAAGTGTCTTCAATAAAGTGATATTTCCCAAACTTTGTTGTGTTTAGGAAATTGTATATTTTCTTAAGTTGTTTTCAGAACCGTTAAAATGATAATATTTCTGTTTACTATTAAGTAAAATTGGTTTTACATACTCAATAGCAGAATGGTTACTTTGAAATTCTTGTAACATATTAATAGTTTGGTTATTTATGTCAATTGAATAATTGCATTCTGAAATTCTATTATTATGTAAGTCAAGTTTTTCCTTTTGTATAAGTTTAGAAATAAATGATACTCTTTCATTTAATGGTATTTCTTTGAGTCTTTCATATATCTCCCAAAATTTTGACAGCATTATTTGCTTTTTTTCATTCTTAATCTTTGTCTGCTTTTTTAAAGTTCCTATTTGTACTTCGTTTGCTAGTTTCAAAAAGCTATCATATCCAGAATATTTTTTCTTATTCATATTTTCATTTTGTCAGACAATAATATGCAAAATGATTGAAATCAACAAAATGCTTAGATATATCAGGAGAGGAAAAAGTGGATTTGTTGGACCAATGTTGGACCAAATGATTTTTGGGCATAAAAAAAGAGAGCAAATAAGCTCTCTTTTATCTAGTAGCGGGGACAGGACTCGAACCTGCGACCTTTGGGTTATGAGAAAACGGATTATTGATTTAATATATTTCAAAAAAGTAAGTTACTAGAGAAGAAAAAAAATTGGCGTTTCATATTTAGCCATATTGATGCAGGTTTAAAGCTAAAATGTTGTACTATTGTTGTACTTTTTTTGCTATGGGATATATTAAGCCTTTAATCAGGGACACAAAAATAAAACGAAATGGAAAGTTTCCAATTGAGTTGAGAGTTACTATCAAAAGGTATGCTCATTATGTTAGTATTGGTGTTGATGTAGAAAAAAAGCATTGGGATATTGAGAAAAATAGATTAAAAAAATCTAATCCCAATTCAGTTAGGACTAATAATTTAATTGCGCACTATTCTGCAAAGGCTGAAGATTATATTGTCGAAAAGGAAACTAAAGGTGAAATTCCAAATATTAAGGATTTGCGTGAAATTGTATTTAATAAGCATAATACCAATATTTCAATAGAAAAGGTTGCTTGGGACTATATAGACGATTTAGAGTTGCAGAAAAAGTATAAAAGTTTAGCATCTTCTCGTTCAAGAGTTAAAATGATATTGGAGTTTTTTAATGGTAAACTTGGTTTCTCACAAATTACTGAAGCAACTTTAAATAAGTATAAGATATTTCTTATGTCTAAGTACAATCATTCCGATAGAACTATTGTGAATCATTTTATACTTATCCGTTCATTATATAACCGTGCAATAAAAAGTGGAGTTGCTAATGCTAATGAATATCCTTTTGGCGAAAGAGGTTTAAGCATAAAGATGCCAGAGAGCCAGAAGATAGGATTAGATAGGAGTGAGGTAGAATTAATTGAAAAGTATATTCCTAAGCCCTTTACTACAATGTGGAACGCTAGAAATGTTTTTCTATTCTCTTTTTATGTAGCTGGAGCTAGAGTCTCTGATGTATTGAATATGCAGTGGACAAACATTAAAAAAGATAGGTTGTATTATGTGATGGGTAAAAACAGTAAGGTTGTTTCGATAAAGCTTGCTGACAAAGCACTTGCTATTATTGCTTTCTATAAAAAAAGCAGAAAGGTTGGTGAGAAATATGTTTTTCCTGAGCTTAATAATTGCATTGATGGAGATGAACAAGATAAAATAAGAAAAATTAATACTGCTACTAAGAAGTTTAATAATTGGTTGGGTAAAATGGCTGTTGAGTTAAATATTGATAAAAAAATAACTTGCCATGTTGCTCGACATACTTTTGGGAATTTGTCAGGGGATAAAATACCTATCCAAATGTTACAAAAATTGTATAGGCATAGTAGTATTACTACTACTGTAAATTACCAACAAGCCTTTATGAATAGAGATACTGATGATGCTTTGGATAAAGTTTTAAATGGAATTGATGATTAAATTATATGTATTTACATATAAAAATAAAGAATAATCAAAAACTATATGCTTATGCATATAATAATGTTATTTTTGCAGAAACTATATTTAATTACATATAATGGAAGTATTATCTAATTTTATAAAAAAGAAACGAAAGGCAGTTGGTTTAACACAAGAAATGTTTGCTCAAAAGGCAGGCGTTTCTATAACGGTTATTCGTAAGATAGAGCAGGGTAAAACTAATTTAAATATGAGTGTCGTTAATCATGTATTATCAATGTTTGGAAGCGTTTTAGTTCCTGTTGATATTAAAGAAGTATCAAATGAGAAAAGCTAAGGTTTATTATGAAAATATTCTTGCTGGAATATTGCAAGAGACTGCTGATGGGGAATACATATTCTCTTATGCTAAAGAGTATGTTAAAGAATTTCCAAATCAGTTTATTTGTTTTACGCTTCCTGTTGTTGCTACTCCTTATGTAAGTAATAGGTTGTTTTCATTTTTTGAAGGATTGATTCCTGAAGGGTGGCTTTTGGAAATAGCGGCAAAGAGTTGGAAGATAAATCAAAATGATAGAATGGGTTTGTTGTTGGCATGTTGCCAGAATTGTATAGGTGCGGTAAGTATAGTGCCAATTGCTGAAGAATATGGAAAATAAATGTCTGTACTGTTATAAGGGATTAGATGAAGAAATTGATTTTCATCAGGCTTGCTCTTTGGAATTCTTTGGTGTAAAGAACCCTCCTCAATTATCGTACTTAATTGATGAAATGCATGAATTGGCAAAACATGTTGTTGAAAGAAGGGTGTCTGTGCCTGGTGTCCAATCAAAACTTTCTATGTCGGTTGTGAAGGAGAAAACAAAAAGTCGACTTACTGTAGTAGATGCTTTAGGGGGTAATTATATTTTAAAGCCTCCAACAATTCAGTACCCTGAGATGCCAGAAAATGAGCATTTAACAATGAGGTTAGCGGAATTGTGTGGTATTAAAGTTGTGAGTTCTGCACTAATAAGATTAAAATCTGGTGAACTTTCCTACATTACTAAAAGAATTGATAGAGCCAATAGTGGGGATAAAATTCATATGCTTGATATGTTTCAGATTACTGAAGCAGTAGATAAGTATAAAAGCTCAATGGAAAAGGTGGGTAAAGCAATTGATAAGTGTTCGGCTAATACTTTATTGGACAAATTAATTTTTTTTGAGATTACAGTTTTCTCCTACTTAACTGGAAATAATGATATGCATTTAAAGAATTTTTCCATGATAAATAAAAATGATCAGTGGGTACTTGCTCCTGCATACGATTTGTTAAATGTTAGTGTTTTAATACCTGAAGATAAGGAGGAGCTAGCTTTAAGTTTAGAAGGGAAAAATTGTCGATTTAGTAAAAACCATTTTGAAAGTTTTGGTAAAAATTTAGGATTAAATCAGAAGCAAATTGCTGGCGTGTTTGTTAGGTTTGAGCAGAGGTTAGATGTAATGATTGATTTCATTCAGAACTCTTTTTTGAGTACAGAATTGCAGGAAAAGTATATTTCTCTTTTAAAATCTAGGATTATTTGGCTGAATCATAGCTTATTTTAAAAGGTAATTTACCTAGTAAACTTGTGTTAACGAGCCTTTACTTGGTAATACTTAGTATTAATTAGTAAAACAAAATATAACTATGTGTAACGATAACAACTTGGCAATTAATAGGCTTTATAGATTATTTGATGAGCTTGACCCTATTGTTAAGCGGATGAATGATAGGTATAATTTATTGGAAGAACATGTTAAAAGTGAAGTTGTTAAGTTTAATAATGAGCAGATTAGATTCTTAACCAGAATGCCAATTGAAGATAGAGGAGATTATTTTGATGTTGAAATAAATAAACTTAACTTTAAGATTAGAAAGGCAGAGCAAAACTATAATCATGATGAAGTTAAGTTGTTAAAAGCTTTATGGGAAGAGCTGCAGTTTTTTTCTGAAAACCATTCTTGTATTGAGTATAAAAAGAAGAATAAGAAGGAGGTATATTTTGTTTTTTCTAATGCTCAAAAGTTTGATGAAACATTGGAATATATTCATAAGGCTTTAGTCGCTAAAGGTTTTATTGCTTGCAGTGTGGGAGAGTTTAAAGCTCTTTTTAAAGAAAGTACTTTAAAGTCTAAAGTTGACTGGAAAAAAGCTCTTTCGTCTCTTAATTATTTTATCAATCAATTGTTGGAAATTGATGGGTTTTCTGTTAGTAATAAATGGGTAGTATCTTCAAATTGTTTTTTACATGACAAAGAAAGTTTTAACAGTAATAATCTTGCAAAAGCAAATAAAGTTAGTGCTGATAACATGAAACTTATTTTGAATATCCTAGTTCCGTTAAAGAAAAGATAATAAATCAACTATATGTAAGTCAGGTAGTTAATTCGCGAATATATACGAATTCGTATGCGGTATCTATGTTTTTCTATTTTTTTAATCCACCATTTATGTGAAACCTTTGTAAAAATTTTAAAAGATGAATAATATAAAAATAGACTTGCAAGGTTTGGACGACATCAATGATAAACTTGATTTTATCTTGCAAAGAATAGATAAAAAAAGTTTGCCTCCAGAGCAAATAATATACGACAATAAAGGACTTCAAGAGTTCTTAAATATTTCATCAGGAAAGGCGTCTTTACTAAGGAAAAATGGAAAACTTGCTTACTCCAAAGACTCCCATACAGGAAAAATTTGGTATAAACTTTCAGATATTTTGGAATACATAGATAGTTGCTATTATGGGAAGTTTAAGTAATGAGAGTCTAAGTAGGCAGTGCAATAATTCTGACTGGGAAGGTTGTAGTCTTGAGTATTTTTCTGCTAATAATAGAAATCAATTCTATTGTTCTCAGAGGTGCAGAAATGATTTTAATAATAGGAAAAAGAGAGCCCTAAAAGCAGGTGATTTACCCGTTAAAGATGGGGTAATTATTAAGTTGCAATCCTTGATGCAGTCTAATGTTGAGGTTTTCTTAACATTGGAACAGATTACTAGGTATGGAATTGATATCAATCAATTTGATGAAAGGCAATTGCTTGATGGTAAAAACCAAAGGTTTGTTTTGCGATTTGGAGACTTTTATTTTTACAGAGTTGAAGATGATTTATTTAGAATAATAACAAAAAATAAAAATTATGGAAGTAGAAGTAATTAATAAGCTGTTTGGACCAGCTATAAATAAAGTGCTAGAACCTAAGTCTAATTTGACGAATGTAATATTTGTTGCGGGTGTCTTTGGGTTGTTGTATTTGGTTTATCGGACTACCAAGGCTGAAGTAGTTACTAAGAAATAAGATTTTGTTATTTAACTTTTAAAGTTCTGTATTAAGTTAAATATTTGTCATAAAGGCCTCCTTTTTGTATAAAAATGAGTGTTAAATTTGTAAGTTTGACACTTATAATCTTAAAATATATAACAACCAACTTCTCTTTTACATCTATGATGTTGTAATGTTAAGAAGAAATTAATTAAGTAATAATTATGAAAATGTCCAGCTGGGTATGACGCACGACATTGTTTAATCAATTATTTTGTACGTGTTTTACGTACTTGTCAATTTGATAGATTTTTGTAAATTGGCAGCTGTATTACGACAAATACAATAACATAAACTAAAAACTTTTATCATGAAAAAATTATTATTACTAACATTAGTGCTTTCTATATTTAGTTGTACTAATAAAGAATCAGATGCATGTACTGAACTGAAAAATTCAAAAGCATTATTATCCGACAATATGGAAAATTATAGATCTGCTTGGAAAAAGTCTTTTCTTGAGAGAGATATTAATGTGTTAGATGAATACCTTCATGAGAATGTTACGCATCTGAATGAAGATGGAGTTGTTAACGCTACAGGTCCAGAAGAATTTAAAAATGCTTATGCAGGATATATTACAGGTTTTCCAGACTCTGAATTTTTAATTGTCAATTTATTTGGTGATGGTGATCAACTTATTAAGCACTGGAATTTTAAAGGGACACATGCTGAAAGTGGTAAAAAAGTTAATGTTTATGGAGCAACCCTTGTTAAAATGAAAGATGGAAAGATATTTCAAGAACAAGATTATTGGGATGCTCGTAAATTTTACAAACAATTGTCTGAATAATTATAGAATAAACAAAAACCCACTCATTGAGTGGGTTTCTTTTTGGTGGACCTCTCGGTAATAATTTCGAAATTCTTAAACTTCTTTAATAACTAAATCTTCATCTATTCTGAATCTTTCACCATAGACACCCTTGTTGTCAGCTTTGCCAATTCCAAATATCATAACCACATGGCATTTCCAATTTAGTTTAAGTGTTTTTTTAATTCTTTTCTCATCAAACCCCTCCATTGGACAAGAATCAAATCCTTCAGCTACTAATGACATCATAAAGTTCTGGCAAGCTAGCGCTGTGGTTTTTGTTACTGTTTCAAAGAGCTCATGTTTATAAATAGGACCTCTAGGAACTGGTTTGAAGTACCCAATAATATTTATAAAAACAAAAATAATGCGTTTTATTATCCCAGTAATTCCAAAGCGATCATGATAGTAGGCAAATGGAATCAGTTTATTATAATAGTTATTTATAATAGGAATAAATTTATTTTGTTTTTTATATTCCTCAACAATAAAATTACGATTTCTCTTCCATGTATCAATTCTTGCCACTGCAACTACTAATTCTTTTGCAGTCTTTGCTGCATTTTGAGAAAAACAAGCTTCTACTACCTGCTCTTTTTTTTCTAGATTTCTGATCCAATAAAACTCCCACGGTTGTAGATTAGATGAGTTTGGTGCTTGCAGTGATGCTTTTAAACACTTTCTCATCACATCTTCAGGCACTTCAGTATTAGTAAACTTTCTCACTGACCTTCTCTTGTTCACTGCCTCAAAAAAATCCATATGTATTTGATATTAAATTATTCTGTAAAAATACAAAACCCACTCAAATGAGTGGGCTTTATTTTTGGTGGGCCTCTCGGTCCCAGTTTCGAACTTTTTTAGAAACATATTTAGTAAGTTTGTATTATGAGATATTTAATTGTATTTTTTTCTTTACTTACAGTATTTGGTTTTAGTCAAAATTTAGAGATTGATGAAATTGAAGCTATCGATAAAGATATTTATTCAGAAATAATTGAATTCTCTTATGGAGATCTTGATGGTGATGAGAATATAGAGTTACTGCTTGTATTAAATCGTTTAGATACAGCTAACAACAATACCCCAAGAGACCTTGTTATTTTAAAAATGGATGATTTATCCTGGTATGTGTGGAAGAAATCAAGTACGACTATTTTAGGTTCTGATGAGGGTGGTGTAATGGGAGATCCTTTTCAGTGGGCTTATATAGATAGTAATAAAATTCATGTTTCTCATAGAGGAGGAAGTAGATGGAGATGGTCTGAAAGTCACATTTACAGCTTTAATCAGGATGTATTTTCACTTAACTCATATAATTCTTCTTGGGGAGCATTTTGTGAAGATAAGTTAGAAGTTGATTTCAATCTTATTTTAGGTAATATAACTTACTCTGTAGGTATTGAAGAGTGTCCTGAGAGTTTTGGTAATAACAATCATTTATTAGACTCTCTTCCAATTACAGAAGAATTTTCATACAAGGGTTTGAGAATTGATTTATTTAATGATGATAGATCGATTATAGAAATTATTACTCCATTAAATAATACCTTTTCAATTCGTTAGTTAATTTTAATTAAAAAAGAAAACCCACTCAAATTAGTGGGTTTTATTATTGGTGGACCTCTCGGTCCTAATTTCGAACTTTTTTTAAATCTTTTAAGTAATTTTGCTAATTATGTCTATACAGTTATTAAAAATTTTTAGAAATATCAGATGCTGATGAAGGAACTATTGATACAGATGGTGATGGAATTCCTAACTATTTAGATACAGATTCAGATGGAGATGGAATATCAGATGCTGATGAAGGTGCTGCTGATACAGATGGTGATGGAACCCCTAACTATTTAGATACAGATTCAGATGGAGATGGAATATCAGATGCTGATGAAGGTGCTGCTGATACAGATGGTGATGGAATCCCTAACTATTTAGATACAGATTCAGATGGAGATGGAATATTAGATGCAACTGAAGGTACTACAGATACAGATAGTGATGGAATCCCTAACTATTTAGATACAGATTCAGATGGTGATGGGATATCAGATGCTGATGAAGGAACTATTGATACAGATGGTGATGGAATTCCTAACTATTTAGATACAGATTCAGATGGAGATGGAATATCAGATGCTGATGAAGGTGCTGCTGATACAGATGGTGATGGAACACCTAACTATTTAGATACAGATTCAGATGGAGATGGAATATCAGATGCTGATGAAGGTACTGCAGATACAGATGGTGATGGAATCCCTAACCATTTAGATACAGATTCAGATGGAGATGGAATATCAGATGCTGATGAAGGTACTGCAGATACAGATGGTGATGGAATCCCTAACTATTTAGATACAGATTCAGATGGTGATGGGATATCAGATGCTGATGAAGGAACTATTGATACAGATGGTGATGGAATTCCTAACTATTTAGATACAGATTCAGATGGAGATGGAATATCAGATGCTGATGAAGGTACTGCAGATACAGATGGTGATGGAATCCCTAACCATTTAGATACAGATTCAGATGGTGATGGGATATCAGATGCTGATGAAGGAACTATTGATACAGATGGTGATGGAATTCCTAACTATTTAGATACAGATTCAGATGGAGATGGAATATCAGATGCTGATGAAGGTACTGCAGATACAGATGGTGATGGAATCCCTAACCATTTAGATACAGATTCAGATGGAGATGGAATATCAGATGCTGATGAAGGTACTGCAGATACAGATGGTGATGGAATCCCTAACCATTTAGATACAGATTCAGATGGAGATGGAATATCAGATGCTGATGAAGGTACTGCAGATACAGATGGTGATGGAATCCCTAACCATTTAGATACAGATTCAGATGGAGATGGAATATCAGATGCTGATGAAGGTGCTGCTGATACAGATGGTGATGGAACACCTAACTATTTAGATACAGATTCAGATGGAGATGGAATATCAGATGCTGATGAAGGTGCTGCTGATACAGATGGTGATGGAATCCCTAACCATTTAGATACAGATTCAGATGGAGATGGGATATCAGATGCTGATGAAGGTACTGCAGATACAGATGGTGATGGTACTCCTGACTATTTAGATGTTGTTTGCTTATACACTAATCCTACACTAACTGTTTTTGCTTGTGATGATTATAACTGGAATGGAACTTTAATTTCAACTACAGGTTTATTTACTGACACATTACAAGATGGTTTAGGATGTGATAGTGTAATATCTATTGACTTAGTTATAGCACAATCACCTGCAGTACCAACTGTTGTTCAGCAGTTTTCTACAACACTTACAACAGGAACTTCATTTGCTTACCAATGGTATAGAAATGGTGTGCTTATGACAGGAGAAACAAATCAGAATTTATTAATTTTCTTAAGTGGTTACTATACTGTTGAAGTGTTTAATGAATTTGGTTGTAGTACAATGTCTAATAACCAAGTGCAATACGGACCAGCTAACTCAATTGAAGAAAAACTATTGGAGGAATTTAAAGTTTACCCTAATCCTTCAAAAGGAATTACATACTTAGAAACACCTAATGACTTAGGAGGAAACTATGTAGTAGAATTATACGACAACTTAGGTAGAATAGTGTTAACAGTGGAAAGTAATGGAGTACAGAATGGTTCATTAGTTTTAGATGTTTCAATTCTAAAACCATCTATATACAACCTAGTTGTAAAATATGAAAATGGTGAAGTTTGGAATTCTACACTGTTAAGACAATAAAATTAAAATTATGAAAAAAATATTAGCAATTATATTAGCAATTACTCCTTTCTTATTGATGGGGCAAGTTAAGGGAGATTATATGTTAAGAGTAAATTATGGTATGGTGTTTGATGAAAATCACACTGACCTAGACATAGATGAGCATTCTCCCGATCTTTATTCAGAATATAATGGAAGAGATGATGTGAAGAATGCTCTAAAATTCTCAGGGGTTTATTATTTAAAAGAAAACCTCTTGATTGGTTTAAGTTATATGAATTCTGAAATTGCAGGCTCCAATGATATAGAATTTTGGGATGGTGAATTTACTGAAACTAGTTTGTTTGCAGAGTATGAGTTTTTTGAGAAAGATGGATTAGGAGTCTATGCTACAGGTGGTGGTGGTACAATAGATTTTGATGCTTTTAGGAGTTTAATGTTGGATGATGGACAAGTGCCATTAAATTCGTACAGTGATAATGCAATTAAGTACCACTATGGTGGTGGGGTTACATATGTTATAAACGAATTCATCAAACTAAACTTAGAAATTTCAAGAAACATAGTTAACCATGATGGTTTTGATGGTTGGGACTATGGTAGTGGTGTGGACAGATACCTATATAAGTCTGTTGGAATATCCTTTTTATTTGGAGGAAACAACAATGACAAAGTAGAAGAATTAAAAGAAATCATTGAAACTCCAGTAGTTGTAAAGGAACCTATTGAAGTAGTTGAAGATACGATTGAGGTAGTAGAAGAAGTAATTGAGACAGTAATTGAAACACCTGCTGAAGTAATTATTATTAAAGAACCTGTAAGATATGATTTCACGATTTATTTTGAAAGCGACAGTGATCTAATTACTAATTCATCTGATATTAAAATAACTGAAATACAGAAATTACTTTCTATAGATGTTGACTATATAGTACTTTTAGTAGGGTATGCAGATTCTGATGGTAATGAATCGTATAATTTAGACTTATCAAATAAAAGAGTTACAAATGTTCTTAATAAACTTATTTCATTGGGTGTAGATTCTGATAAGTTAAAATCTAGTTTTAAAGGGGAAAAATTCCCAATTGACACTAATCTTACTGAAGATGGTAAAAAGAATAATAGAGTTGTAACAATTAGCTTTTCTCTTTAAAAATTAAAAAATATTCAGAATGGAAATCCCTACTTAAAGTAGGGATTTTTCTTTTATATCAAATCAGGCAAACTATCAATCTTGTATTGATCTGTCATAACCCCTAATGACTTTAAATATCGTGCTGTCATATCAATAGAGGTATGACGACATATTCTCTGCACTCTCACAATATCTTTTGTTTGTTCGTACCATTTACAAACTGCCGTGTGCTTAAATCCATAAATAGAGTAGTTTACATTTAACTTGAATTTCCTTTTAACTTTCTTAAATCGTTCAGTTGTCCAACCTCTAGTCATTGGTACTTCTGAAGGTTTTCTATCTACTGAAAATAAGTAATGGTCTTTAATAGTTGCTTATTCATTTACATACATTAGACAAGGCCCATCAGGTTTTATTGCATTTTTTGGTTTATTAGCTTTATTTATTTCATTTTTAGTAGTGAAAAGTTTAAAAAGTCCTGAAATTATCCCTAAAGTTAATTCTGGTTCAGGAAAAAAATAAATAAAAACTCAATTTATGAAAAAGATAAATCATATAATGCAAAGTTTGATAATCTTAAAAAGTTAGGTGAACTACATAAGAATTGCGTTTTAACAGATGAAGAATTTCAGAAAGAGAAAGATATTATTCTAAATTCATAAATACCCTTGACTAAAGGAAATAGCGGCAATCCATTACATAGCTAAAAACCTACTTTAAGACACTTTGTTCATTATCCTTATAAAAAGAGCTTAGGAGCTAACTATTACGTCACTAAGTTTATTGGAAGTGATAAGATAGAATGGGATGTTATCAGTATTTAAAATTAGACATTACTCTTCTAATATTAAAAATCTTTTTATATCTGACATTATTAATGCTTGAAATTTCTTGTAATTCAAGACTCGATTTTTCTATTGATAGAATAGTTCCCTCAGACCAAGTATGACTAGGATTAATGTATTCAATTATTACTTTATCTCCAACCTTATAGTCGTCATCTAAAAATTTTAGAATATAATCACTATCATTTCTTTGTACTCTGTATTTTTTAAAATAGTTTTTAGCTTTTTTAGGATTAGTGAGTCGTATTTTACTTTTGTTTAACCATTTATATGAATCAATCTCATAAACATATCCAACTAACGCTACTCCAGCTCCTACGTAACTTAGTTCTGGTGTTGATGTTATAGCACCTAAAACTCCAGTAAGTAAGCCAAGAACACTTATTGTTTTTCCAGTTAATACTTGTTTAGAAAACAAATCTTGATTATCGATTTGTTGAGACAATACGTAAGAATTTAAATTTGATTGGTCAGAAATTTCTTGCCCAAACCCAACAAAAGGAATCAATAAAATAAGTAGAGTGTATAATTGTTTCATAATAGTATTGTTAAGATGCTTCAAATATATAAATTAAAGGAGCATGCTATTAAAAGTCAAGAAGCAAAGGAACAAAGTTAAATGTCAACGCTAATAAGCTTAATAACACATTTGCCGAGCATTTAAAAAACTACGAACTAAGGCATGGATTAGAAAAACCATTTAAACAATTAGTGACTTATGCTTATAGAAAATACCATTCCAACAAACACTTTGATTTGAAGCAATTGAGTGCTCAAAAGAAAAAGGCAAAGACTCAGCTTGAGAAATTAGAAGAGCGATTTGCAATTGGTGAAATAGGTCAAGATTTATATCAAAAATACACTCAAAAATTTAGTGATGAGATGGCTGAAATTGAGCAAAAAATAGACTTTGGGCAAAACGGCAGTTCGAACCTTGAAAAGGTCACTAATGAAGCGATAAAAGTATCGAAAAATCTATCTTCTTCATGGTTAGGTATGTCATATGATCAAAAACATGAACTTCAACAATTTGTGTTTCCCAAGGGAGCGACTTATAACAAGGAAAATGACCGAGTTCGAACCCCTGAAACACATTTATTATTTGAGCTAACTAAAAGAACAACAGGGCTTTATGAGAATAAAAAAAGCGGAACTCTGTCTCAAAATGAGATGAATTCCGCTTTGGTGGACCTCTCGGTCCTTATTTCGAACTTTATTATTGTAGAATAATATTTTCTAAAATATCCTCAAAATATTAAATCCAAATGAAATGTCGCCTTTAGACCAATCACCAAGTGTTTCAGTTAAAAAAACTGCATCACTACTTGATCTAGAGTTAGTGAAAAGAAGTTGAAAAACATGTCCTCCAGTTTCTATATCTATACCAACAGTTAGAGGATTTTTATATAATGAATTTTTATTTTTACTTAAATTATAAGCATAATCCATATTTAAGCTCATTCTTTTAGAAAACTTATATCTTCCTCCTAAAGCCAAAAGATATTGATTCCAAGGCTCAGTGATAAAACTTAAAGGTTCATTAGAAGTTAGAATAGGATTTTTTGTGTAATTCAAATCTATTAAGTTTTTTCGCACATAAATCGGTGTAATTGCTAAAGATAAATTTTCTGAAAATCTTCTAGACATTAATACTTGCGTCGTGTATGCAAAACGATCAAAAAATAATAGGCCTGGATAAGATATTTTTTTTATTAAGGTGTTGATATCCATGCTATTATACAAAACTAGATTAATGGGGAAACTCTCTGATTGCTTTTTTATGCTAACTTTTCCTGAACCAGAATAAGTTTTATTATAGCTATCCCTACTGATACCTATTTGAATTTTCTTTTTAATTCCATAAAGAAACTGAATTTTCGTATTTGCTTGATCTAATCCATAGAAGTCATTGATACCGCCCTTAAGATAGCCAAACCTATGTGCAACAAGCATGTAAAATTCTTTTTGTCCAACCATTTTGGTAGATTGTAAATTGCCAATTTGTAAAGCTTTAAATGCAGGGGGCGAATAGGTTACTTTATCATTGGTTAAATTATTTAATTCTTTGAATAAATTATTTTCTTGAGCATTCGTTGAATAAAAGCCTAAAAAAAACATTAATAAAAGTGATTTACCTATTGTATGATAATACATTGATTTAATTTTATTTCCATTAACAACTCATCAAACCCTACAACTTTTCCTTTTATTACAACCTCTTTATTAACTACAATTGAAGATAAGTCTGTATTTTGATCAAATTGGCAATATATATTTTCATCGAGAAGAACACCGTTATCATAAATCCCAGTTATAGTGCCTTTTATTTCTACAACTTTATTGCTCCACCCTTCAAGGTCTTCAGTAAATAAATATTTAAATTCATCAGATTGACCTATAAATTCAGAAGCTATGTTTATTACTTTTGTAGGCTCTGAAAACACATAATTATAAAATGTGTAAACTCCAATTCCAAGCATAACCACGAGAAAAGAAATGACTATGATTTTATTTTTTTTCAACAAGCTCATACTTAATGCTGATTTGAATTTGATTGGCAATTTTTTCTTGAACAATTGAAGGAATTTTAATATAGAAGTCTTCAGGTTTAACCATAAAGTTTGATGTTGTAATTAATTTCTTGTTTATTTCTTTCACTAATACTTTTGTTGAGATTTTTTTTTCTTTTCCTCTAACTGTAAGTATTCCTACTAAATCAAATTCACTTACTGTTTTTAATCTATCTTTTGAGAAATTATCAATCTTGCCTTTAAAAATAGCTTTAGGATACGAGCTACTTTCCATGTAATTCTCGTTAAAATGCTCTTGCATGAGTGCATTTTTAAACTCAAATGATGCAATAAAAACTTGACCAACGACTTCGCCTGTATTAATGTCAAAAATAGCTGTAGTACTGTTATTTATCGCTACTACAGGCTCAAAAGCTTTTTCTGAAGCATTGAATTCTGTTACACCAGATCTTGTGTAATACTTTTGGGCATTACAAACAATGCTAGTGAATAGTATAATAATTATTAAGTTTGTTCTTTTCATTAATTATTAATTTTCTAAAAATGCATCTTGAACCCATTCGTCAAAGAATGCTCTCTTTGATGATGGCATTAATCCAGTAGTAGGCATTGGGTTTGATACATCATTAATTCTTTGAATTAATGTTCCGTTTTCGGATGCACTACGTACTTGATTATAATTTTCTAAAAGCAAATTTCCCTGGGGATTACTTTCTGAGTGACAACTGATACAATTATTAGAAATTATGTCCTTAATTTTCGATTCATAAGTTATAGTATCACTATTATATGGTGGATTTGACTCAATATCCTGAGGGATGTACCCTTTTGTACACCCCATCATCAAGCTGGTGAAAAAAACCGCGTTTAACCAAATTTTTAGTTGTGTGTAATTTTTCAATGTATTAATTTATAAGTTTAAGGTATTACACCAATCCCTGATTGCCTGTCTGTCTGCATTTGAAATTGTACTATGATCAAAGTCGGTTGCGTTTTGAAAAGGTGGAGGCATAACCAATTCGTCTAATGGATAATTTTCAAAATGCTGAGTGCATTGAGGCCTATGACATGAAGTGCATGAATTTTGAATTCCTGTAGTATGTGGCTGTTGAAACTCAGCCCCAATTATAGAGTATGGATTATTTCCAGTCATTGGAACAAGTAATTCAGAAGGATTATTTGGGTTGTATAATTGATTCACAGCTGGTGTGTGTAAAAAAGGACTTGCCATATGACAATTCATACACTTATCATCAGCAACAACTCTTGGGCTCATCCATGCATTATTATATCCATTTTCACCAGGTTTTGGAGGATTGTTAGCGTTGTAACCATCTTTTATAGAAAAAAAACAAGTCTGACCAGTAGAATACTTATATCCAATAACTCCTAACCCACCATCACGACAAAATGTTATAAATACAACATCTGAATTTTCGGAACCATCAAGATTTAGACCTGCATAACGTCCTATTTTATTTCCTGTTTGACAAGCCATTCCAAATGCCCATGGATGATCACAATCATTTGGATTTGTACTACCACTTCCTTCTTCTCCCTGTGGAAATGATACAGGTACACCATTTTTTGTTGTTGGAACTTCAATAGCATCAGAACAACTAAATCTAGGAAGTGGTCCTAATTCATTTTCACATTCATATGCGTATTCTAATGCAGTTCTATTATTTATGTCGTTTACTGCAGGTACATATCCTGTAATATCATGTTTATTACAAGAGCCAAATACTATTCCTACAAAACTAAAAATTATTATTTTTTGAATATTATTCATTTTCAATACTTTTTAAATATGAACTTGGAGTCATTCCTTCAAACCTTTTAAAAGAAGTATTAAAAGTTGATTTATTTTTAAACCCTGCTTCATTAGCAACTGAAAATAGCGTAAGTTTATCATGCCTGTATAATTTAATAAGTTCTTTAAATTCATCCACACGAAATTTATTTATGAAAAAATAGAAGTTAGTTTTTTCAAACTTATTTATCATCCTAGAAAGTTCATTTTCATTTAAATCATAAATCTTTGAAACTGCTCTTAAATTAATATTCTCATCTAAGTAAATCTTTTCAGACTGAATATGTTTCTTTATTGAATTAAACTTAATTAAACTTAATTTATCTTCAATTACTTTAGACTTATAATTTAAAAAATTCAAACTATTATTAAAGATGATTTTATTTTGTGTATATCCATTATAACCTATATAGAATAACATAAAAACTGTAAGAAATATAGAGGTTGAATCAATTAAGAATTCTAGATTTTCTAAAGTTGATAAATCAAAACAAAAAGTAATTAAATTAAAAAAATGAATAATTACATTTATAGTGAAAATATTTTTTAGCCACTGAAGTGTTTTATTTTCTATATCTGAAAAATAATTGCGTATTATCTCATTATGTTCATATAATAACATATATGCTAAAATTGGAATCAATATCTCTATTGTATAAAAAATTATCTCAATATTTACTAATAACTCTTCGCTTAACAAAAAATTACCATTAATTAAAATATTTAAAATAATACCTGGTATAAAGAAAAAATAATACCATATTTTTCTTTTAATATTAATCGTAGAAATCAAGTAAAAATATAGAACAGGAAAAACAAATAAAATAGGCTCAAAAACAAAATGAATTTCAAATAGCTCTTCAAATTCACCAAAAAAGTTATTTAAAATATTTATGCAATGTAACAGGAGAAAAATTGCTAAATAATTATTTGCTTTTTTATTTTTAGATTTTACAATTAAGAACAATATCCCTAAAAACAAAGCATTAAAAAATATAGCTACTGATGGTATAATATGAACAAGTGACGAATTCATTTATTTTATATTATCTTTAATACTTTGTTTTAACGGATATATCAACTAATTATTTGTTTTTATTGCATTTATTGTTTCATCACATCCAAATTCATCATTAGTTGAAATCATACTAAATGTATTATCAGTCAATACATAATTTTTACTAACGGTTTCTTCTTCTGTAGTAATTGAAATATTATCACTGTTTAATATCTCCCAATTACCAAAATCTGTTTCTGATTCCATTGTATCTCCATCCACTGTCATAATATATTCAAGAGAAAATGTATTATCTTGAAAAAATGTTTGTATACCTAAAAGACATACTTCTGAACCTTCTTCTGTTTCGCAGCCAGATTCAAGAGTATCATTATCAATAGGATCAGTACAGTTAGCAGTAATAATGTTTTCTATTTCCCAAGAACCAATAAGTTTAGCAGTGTTTTCTGCAATAATATTAGATGGATTAATAGGATCAACTGAATCACTTTTACTACATGATACTATTGAAAGTAAGGTTAAAGTTAAACCTAGAATAATTGATGTTTTTAAATTCATTTTTTTCATTTTTTTATAGTTTTTTAAATTAATAATGCCCAAAAATACTTTTATGCAAATAATAATTATAAGTAAATGAGAGTAAGTAAGTATGAATAAGTCTATTCATACATACTAATTTTTTTTTGGGGGTAGCCTAAATCTTAAAAGGTAATTATATGGTAATCGGTGATGGTCTTTCACGCACACTCGGGCAAAATTGGAGTAATAGGTATATTTAAATAGAGCTTGTAAAATTTATTTAACAAAATAAAAAAAGCGGAATCTTAACTCATAATGAGATGGATTCCGCTTTGGTGGGCTTTTGAATTTATCGAATTAATCTTTCATAATCATGCTCCCTAATGCAATTGCACCTAGAATTGAAACGAAAACCCCAAAAAAACCTTTTTCATCATTAATCTCTTCGAACTTTGGTTTATGCTTTTCTATTTTATTTTTTAACATATCATTCTCGACAATTTTCTCTTTAAGTTGATAGCGTATCTCATCCCTTTCTTCAATTGCTTTGTCAGCTCTTTTCATATCTAAAGAGACTCTATAATCAGCACTTTCTCTGTCCTTTGCTAATCTAACATTTTGTTTTTTTACTGTATCAATTTCTTTTTCTAAAGCTAATTCTCTTTTTGTAGGATCTCCTTCTGTTCCGTATTTATTTTTATTGGATTAGATAATACATGCTAACCATTCTGACATACTTATGCCATTTTGAGCGGCTATTTTTACGTACTCTGCCTTTTGCCTTGCACACACTTTGGTGCTTAATGTTATGTTTCTGTAGTCGTTATTTTCCATTATTCTCATTGTTTACTTTGGGTTTACCTCACATCTACCTTAGGTTTACTCAGGTAGACGGAGAATTCTTTATTTTTATGAAGCTTTCATTTATTGTTTTTTTATTATGAAATAATGCTCCGTTTAATAAACACACATAAATTTCTGCATTTATTATTGACAAATATACTAAAACATTGTATTATTACAAAGTTTTTATTACTTTTGTTTTATAATGAGCAATAACAAATTAGACATACTAAAATTTAAAGGTGATTTTGACAAGGCTATTTATTTACAAAATAAGTTCAATGATCGTGTTTTTAGTAAAACTGAGATTGATGTTGTTTACTCTGATTTTACCAATTGGGAAAGAAATGGGTTAATTGATATTTCTCATAAGGTTAAGAAAGGAGGACATAAAAAATTAAGTTATGTAGATTATGTTTGGGTTAGTATTGTAAAACAGTTAAGAGGTTTTGGCTTCTCTTATGATGAAATAAAGTTAGTGAAATCATCATTATTTGATAATGTATTTAAAGATAAGGAAGCTGTAAAAGAGTTTCTTAGTCATAAAGAATATATTTCTAAAAAGTCAGGAATTAATTTTGATGATTTGGATCAGCTTGATGCTGATCAAACAGATTTTGATGTTAGTATACTTGAGTTTATTATGATGAATATAATGCTTTTTGCTCAAAAAACAGTGCTACAGTGTTTTAAGGATGAGCCAGAAGTTGTAATTCCATTATCAGAAAATATAATTATGGATTACGAACATGTTAATGCTACTGATTTATTTGCTCGTTATATTAATAAGAGTCATGTATGTATTTCAGTAACAGATATTATGAGTTATTTTATAGAAGAAGGAGAGGATTCTTTTGAAACAGGGTTTCCTCATATATTATCTCAACAAGAACATGATGTTCTTAAAGCAATACGACATAATTATCAAGATCTAAAATCTGTTAATATTAGGTTTAAGGATAATAAACCCCAGTTGTTAGAAATTAAGATGATGAAAAAAGTACAGGTTGAGAGTAGAATATTAGAGCTTATAAAAAGTGGAGAGTATGCTACTATCGAAATTAAAACAATAGATGGAAAATTGAGCCATTATGAAAAAACAGAAAAAATAAAATTATGATACCGAATAACTCGGATCCATTGATACTTGGTAAGCCTATTGAATAAGTCAAAGGTGATGCGCAACTATTTAAGTTGTGGAATTAATAGATGTTAAAAACAAGATAGTAAACGAATTACTAAAGCAAGAAGAAGGAAAAGAAAAGAAGAATCAAATAACAAAACAGGAATATGAAGATATAATAGATGAGTTAAGTGTATTTACTAATCTTATTGTGGATTATATTATTGTAAGTGAGTGTGTAAATTTAAATACTAAAGAGAATGAATAAAAGTGATTACTTTCAAAAATTAGCTAATAACTTAAATGCTGAATCAATTAATTCATCTAATAAAGCGGTTATTTATACTCGGGTATCAACCAAAGAACAAGCAGATAAAAACGCTTCCCTTCAAACTCAAAAAAAATATTGTCAAGCCTTTGCGAAAAAGAAAGGATTGATGGTTATGGAATATTTTGGAGGAACTTTTGAATCAGCAAAAAGTGATGAGAGGAAAGAGTTTCAAAAAATGCTAACCTATGTAGAGCGTAATAAAGAGATTGATACCATTATTGTATATTCTTATGATAGGTTCTCTAGAACTGGCCCCAACGGAGCTTATATTAGTCAGCAATTAATGAAAAGTGGAGTTAAAACATTATCCGCCACTCAAGAAGTAGATCCTTCTTCTCCTTCATGAAGTTTTCAGCAGAACTTGTATTATATTTTCTCTCAATTTGATAATGAATTAAGAAAAGACAAGTCTGTTACTGGAATGAAAGAAAGATTACGTCAAGGCTATTGGCTATACAAACCGGTAATAGGGTATAGTAATTCCAAAAAAGGGATGACATGTGATAAACATGAATTTCTAATTAATAATAATGGTAAACTTATTAAGCGAGCTTTTATGTGGAAGTTACAAAATATGAGAAATATTGATATCTCTAATAGATTAGAAGCTGCAGGATTAAAAATTCCCTCTAAAAGTTTAAATAGAATTTTTCAAAACCCATTTTATTGCGGAAAAATTATAAATAAATTAATTCCAGGAGAGGTTATTGATGCAAAACATCCTAAATTGATTAGTGAGAAAAATTGGATTAAGGTTCAGGATATTATTGAAAACAATTATAGGGGACAAACAAAAAACACATATTTTGAGGAGATACCCTTGAAAGTATTTATGAAATGTCATAATACTAATGACCCATTAACAGGCTATATCGTAAAAAAGAAAGGTATATGGTATTATAAGTCTAGGAGTAAGGGGACGAAATTGAATATTAATGCAAAGAAACTTAATACACTATTTTCAGAATACCTTAAGCAATTTGAGCTTAAGAAAGGTTTAGATAAACCTTTTAAGCAATTAGTGGAACATGCCTTTAATCAATATCAATCTAATCAACAATTTGATCAGTCAAATTTAGAGAGTAGAAAAAGTAAATTAGAAACTCAACTTGATAAGATTGAAGAGCGTTATGCAATTGGAGAAATAGGTGCTGATTTATATCAAAAATATACTCAAAAGTATAGTGATGAATTAGCTGATATTGATAGAAAAATAACAAATGGGCTTAAGGGCAGTTCGAACCTTGAAAACATAACAAATGAAGCCATAAAAATCTCACAAAACTTGTCATCTACATGGCTAAATATGTCTTATGAACAAAAAAGTGAGCTTCAACAATTTGTCTTTCCAAAAGGAACAACTTTTGAAAAGGAAAAACAGAGAGTTCGAACCCCTGAAGTTAATTTATTATTCGAGCTAACTAAAAGAACTACAGGAATTTATGAGAATAAAAAAAGCGGAATCTTAACTCATAATGAGATGGATTCCGCTTTGGTGGTCCTCTCGGTCCTAATCTCGAACTTTTTTAAGATTTTAATGAGAGTGTGAATGTCTTAGTTAGATCTCCTCTTTGAATAGTACAAATGATTTTATCGCCTGGGTTAAATTGAATAATTAATTCATGTAATTCGCTAGTTGAGTTAACCTTGATGCCATTTATTTCTAATATTACATCTAGATCCTTGATGCCTACTAGCGATGCTGCACTATTTTCTAATACTTTTGAGATTAGAACTCCTTCGAGCCCATTTAGTTTTAATTCTTCTTTTACCTGTTGATTGATATCAGTAATATGAATTCCAATATATGCTCTACGCACTTCTCCGTATACTTTTAAATCATTTATGATCTTTTCTGCCATATTTGAAGGAATAGCAAAACCATAACCACTAAATGATCCTGTTTTAGATTGGATAGCTGTGTTTATTCCAATTAAATTACCATCAATATTGACAAGCGCACCTCCTGAGTTTCCAGAGTTAATTGCTGCATCTGTTTGAATAAATGATTCAATACCTCCATCATTAAGTATATTAATTTTTCTAGACTTTGCGCTAATGATGCCTGCAGTTACAGTAGAATTAAGATTATATGGATTTCCAACTGCCAATACCCATTCACCAACTCTTACATGATTTGAGTTATCAAATTTCAAAAAAGAAAGTTTATTTTCTTCAATTTTGAGTAGCGCTAAATCACTATTAGGGTCTTCCCCTAAGATTTTAGCGCTATATGTTCTTTTGTCATTTAAAACTACCTCTATCTCTTCAGAGTTATTAATAACATGCCTATTAGTAATAATATATCCATCTTCTGAGATGATAACACCTGAACCACTCGCAATATTCTCTTTTGGTTGATTGAAAAATCTTTTTCCATAGAAAGGGTCATAGTAGCCATATAGCTCATTACTAATATATTTAGATTTTATATGAACTACTGCTTGGATAGCGTGCTCTGAAGCTTTTATAAAGTTTGGCCTATTGCTTTCTTCTGCTTTGTAATTTTTGTTGTCATCAAAATCAGATGCAAAGGTTTTTTTTGACAATATGTCTTGTAGGAAGAATGATAGTGATACTGCTAATAAAACGTATAATAAGACTTTGTATTTTTTCATTTTTTAGGTTAGATATATTCTTATAACTAAATTAGATAAGAATTGTTATATAAATGCACGCCATTTTCTAGTGAATTGATTTTTTTGGGTACATAAAATAGTAGAAATTACTTAATTAAATTTACACTTCTATAAATGAATGAAGTAAGATCTTCACCCTTTAACATTCCTTGAGACAATAAAGCTAAATCAAGAACCTGATTAATTAAATTAGTTCTTTTCTTTTTTATCTTTTGTTTAAGAATTTTTCCAATTAGTTCATGGTTTGAGTTAACAGCTAGATTATATGATTCAGGAACAGATCCAAACATCTGCATCCCTCCCCCTCCAGATAATTGCTGTTGCTCTTTCATTCTTCTCATAAATTCACTTTGAGTTATAACAACAGGGGAGTCAGTAGTTGACATATTTTGTATGTGAACAGTGAATTTTTCTTTTTCAATCTCATCTTCAAAAATCGCCTTCAATTTTTCTTGTTCTTTTTCAGACAACTTAGATAAAGTAGACTCTTCCTTCTCAATTAACTTATCTATTATTTCTGCATCAACTCTAGCAAATTGAATATCTTTATGATCTGCTTCTATTCTACTAATTAAATGGCTGATTAGAGGACCCCCTAACTCTAGTACCTCATAACCTTTACTTGTGGCTGTTTCTACAAAACTATGCTGTTCTTTAGCATCATTCGTGTATAGAATTACTGTTTTACCATTTTTATCTTTTTGAGAGTCTTTAACCTTCTCTAAAAACTCCCCAAATGTATAATGTTTGTTATCTGTATTTTTATATAGCGAAAATCCTTTTGCCTTTTCATAGAATTTCTGTTCAGTTAACATTCCGTATTCAATAAATACCTTTACATTATCCCATTTTTTTTCAAAATCTTCTCTATCCTTTTTAAACATTCTTGATAACTTATCAGCTACTTTCTTAGTGATATGACTTGCTATTTTCTTTACATTCCCATCAGCCTGCAGATATGATCTTGAAACATTTAAAGGAATATCTGGGGAGTCGATTACGCCATGTAAAAGTGTTAAGAATTCAGGGACAATGTTCTCAACATTATCGGTTATGAATACTTGGTTGCTGTAGAGATTAATTTTATTTTTCTGAACCTCTAGATTGTTTTTTAATATTGGGAAGTATAAAATACCGGTAAGTTTGAAAGGGAAATCAACATTCAAGTGAATATTAAATAATGGATCAGACAACTCCATTGGGTATAATTCTTTATAAAAAGATTTATAATGCTCATCTTTTAGATTTGAGGGAGTTTTTACCCAGGCTGGTCTGGTATTATTTATTATATTATCTGACGTTTCCTCAATTTTAATAATCTGTCCTTTCTCATCTGTCTGTCCTTTTGGGTGATCTATTTTCTGAGTTTTAGTGCCAAATTTAATTTCAACTGGAAGGAACTTGCAATATTTATTTAAAATATTTGAAATCCTACTCTCTTCTAAAAATTCTGTTGAATCATCTGCAATATGTAATACAATATCAGTCCCTTTAGTTTTTTTCTTAGCCTCTTCCATCGTAAAATTTGGAGAACCATCACAGATCCACTTAACTGCTTTGCTATTTACTTGTTGGCTTTTTGTGATGATTTCGACCTCTTTAGCAACCATAAATGCAGAGTAGAATCCAAGTCCAAAATGACCAATAATTGAATTTTTTGCATCAGCATCTTTATACTTGTTAACAAACTCTTCAGCTCCAGAAAATGCAATCTGATTGATGTATTTATCTATTTCTTCTGAAGTCATTCCAATTCCATTATCCCTGACAGTAATAGTTTTATTTTTTTTATCTAAAATTACTTCAACTCTTAAGTTTTTTAAGTCTGTTTTCAACTCTCCAATTGTTGTGAGTGTCTTCATTTTTTGCGTTGCATCAACTGCATTAGATACAAGTTCTCTTAAGAAGATCTCTTGATCGGAATATAAAAATTGTTTAATTATTGGGAATATATTCTCAGTTGTAACATTAATGTTTCCTTTTTTCTTCATTTTTAAATATTTATATTATTGATTATTTTTAAAAGCTCTATATAGCTTTTCCTTAATTTCCTCTTCCATTTTTAATTTTGCTTTCTCGTATCCTAATGTTTCACCAATAGTAATACCTGCCAATATAGCTTCTCGAATGTTAAACCCTTGCTGTAACACCTTTAGTAGAATATCGTAGGTATTGTCCGATTCTTGTGGTATTTCATTAGACTTTCTAATTAATAAATCTAGTTCTTCTATATTACACTCTAACAAATGTAACAACTTTTCTTTTTCTAATTTATTAATATCATTCATGTTTATTATTTTTTAAATAAATACTGCTAAAACTGTGCCAAAGCTAATATTTAGGACAGAATGTCAGTATTAATAAATGATATTAATTCTAAACGATTATTTAAATAAAAGCCCGTACATGTAGCTTACTTCTTGGTAGTCTTTACAGATATTGAATTCAGGTCTAATATTTTAAAAAATATTTATCTACTCAGAAAATCCAATTAATTTCTTAAGTTTGTTTTAGTAGATTGGTTAGCGGTGCAAAAAGTGGTGCAAATTTTAGTTAAAATGCTTGCCGTAATCTAGTGAAAAGGTGTTAGGTTGTAATCCTGCTACCCCGACAATTTTCCCCCTATTTTTTACCTCAGAACTACAACCGTAGTTCTTTTTATTTTGTTGAATTTCAATGGCTTAGGTGTTATTTGTATATCTAGTTTTTAGCTTAGATATATAAAATTCTTATTTCCTGTATATACCCTATATATTTTCTTTTAATCAATTCTATATAAACGCTATATATCATTTAATATCAACAAGATAGATGTTTAATCTAGTTTTGTAGATATGAAAAAAAGTAAAAAAATAGGTCCCCTAATAGGTCCCTCGCTCGACACATTTAGCATCATTTTTCTTCTTAAGAAAGGGAAAAAGAATAAGAGAAAATTGTTTCCAATTTATTCTCGTGTAACCATAAATGGACAAAGAATTGAGCTTTCAACTAAAAGATGGATAAGTATTAGTGATTGGGATAAGAAAAAACAAAGACCAAAGCTTATTAATAACAAATTAAAAACGCTTAATCATCATCTTGAATACATTAGAAATAGGTTTTACATAGAACATCAAAGACTATCTCAAATGAATAAACCATTCTCAGCAATTGATTTAAAGAATGCTTATTTAAATATAAAGGAAAAGGGTATAACTGTACTTGAAGCAATAGAGACTCATAATATTGACATGAAAAATCAAATCCCAGAGAGTTATAGTGAAGGCACACTTAAAAACTACAGAACCCTTAAAAAACACCTTTCACATTTTATAAAAAAGAGCTTTAAACAGGATGATATTTTTATTCAAAAAGTAGATAACCCTTTTATATATAAATTAGAGAGACACTTACTATTTAATACTCTTTTTAACCAGAATGGAGCTATGAAGGTGCTGCAAAGATTTAAAAAGATAACAACGCTATCAAAAAGAAAAGGACTTATAGATGATGATCCATTTGAAGACTATGTATTTTCTTTTAAAAGAAAAGAAATAGAGTTTCTTAGCCAAGATGAGATAAATCGTTTCTCGGTTTTAGATCTTAATATCCCATCAGAGATAAAGACTCAAGAATTATTTGTTTTTGCCATTTATACTGGCCTTTCATATGCGGATATTATATCTTTAAGATGGCATCAGATACATAGTGATAAGCAAGGCTCAAAGTATATATTTAATAAACGAAAAAAGACTGGTGAGACCTTTATTGTACCGCTGTTAAAACCAGCTCTTGAGATAATAGATAGTAAGATAGAAAAAAAGGAAGGTCTTGTTTTTTCATCTATCAGTAATGCTTGTGTAAACAGAAAACTAAAGATTTTAACTAAAAAGGCCAAGATATTTAAAAATGTTACCTTTCATATTGCTCGCCACAGCTTTGCTACCACCATCACATTAAATAATGATGTGCCACTTTTTACTGTATCAAAAATGCTTGGACACTCTAATGTTAAGACCACTCAAATATATGCCAAAGTATTACAAAAAAAGGTGTCATCAGACATGGAAATATTAAACAAAAAACTCTTTGATTAGATTTAACAAATAAATAAGTATTAAAATATTACTCTTTTCTAGTGAAATGACTTTAAAAATAGTCAAATAAATAAGTAAAAAATGACCACAAAATGACCACAAAAAATTCAAAATGAAATGACTAAAAAACATTCAAAACACTCAATTAAAAAAAGTGATAGAAACCATCAATATATTTTAAAAAAAGCATAAAAGATTGCATTCTATATTTAGTAAAAAAACATAACAATATATAAATTAGTTATTTAATCAATTATTTTGTACGTGTTTTACGTACTTGTCAATTTGATAGATTTTTGTAAATTGGCAGCTGTATTACGACAAATACAATAGCATAAACTAAAAACTTTTATCATGAAAAAATTACTACTCTATTTAGTGCTTTTTACCTCTTTTAATATAGCGGCACAAGTTCCATCTAATGTCCCTACTAATGGTCTTGTTGGTTATTGGCCTTTCAATGGAAACGCAAATGATGAAAGTGGAAATGGGAATAATGGATCTGTAAATGGTGCGACTCTAACTTCTGATAGATTTGGGAGTAATAATAGTGCATATGACTTTGATATGAATGGGAATTGTTATGGTTGTCCAGGAGATAGGATTGAAATACCTTCAGTTTCATCATTTAATAATAGTAATATTAGTATAAATGCTTGGATAAATCCAACGGCATTTTATTGGCCAAATAATTCTAATCATGCAGCAATGATTATTGGAAGTAGTGCTGAATGTTCTAGTACTAATTTAAGATTTTATCTTGCTGATAATGGCACACTACATCATTCGTTGAATTCAGGGATAGGTAATGTGTCTAATAATAATATGGTTAGTTTGAATACTTGGCAGATGGTAACCTTGGTGATTGAAGGTTTTGAGTCAAGAATTTATTCAAATGGAGTGTTAATTCAGAGTTTTATTAATTCAGTTGCTCCTTCATTTAATGGTTGTTTAGTAATAGGTGAACACCATCAAGCTAATGGTCATTGGTATTAATTTGATGGTAAAATAGATGATTTAGGAATGTGGAACAGAGCACTTAATCAATCCGAAATAAATACCTTGTATAGCGGTTTAGTTATTGTTAATGGTTGTACAGATCCCATAGCTTGTAATTATGATTCTTTAGCTACCATTGATGATAGTAGTTGTGTTTATCCATCAACAAGTACCGATACAGTGGCAACATGTGACAGTTCTTACACTTGGAATGATTCTACATATACTCAAAGTGGAACATATACTTATAGCAGCTCTACAAACAATAATTACTCCATGAGTTTTGATGGAGTTGATGATTATATTGAGATCCCAGATAATAATTCGTTAGATCCTGGACAAAATAATTTCACTATAAGTACATGGATTAAATTTAATTCTCTAGGAAATGACAGGGCAGTTATTGATTATTTAGATATGAGTGGGATTTCTTTTGCTCGTCTAAATTTTAGAAAAAATAATTTGGATCAGTTACATTTAAGTTTAAAAGATGATAATGGATTGTATTATACATGTATGTCTTCTGTAACGATATCAGATTATAATTGGCATTTCTTATCAGTTGTCTTTGATTATAATAATATGACAACTAATTTTTACATAGATGGTCAAAGTGTAAATAGTAATATTACTCAATCACAGTTGTCAGTTGGAATAAATCCCGGTGGAATTATTCAGATTGGTAGTTATGGAGGGGGGGCAAACACGTTATTTACAGATGCTCAGATTAGTAGTATCCAAGTTTGGCATCAAACTCTAACACAGCAAGAGATACAGAATTATATGAACTGCCCACCAACAGGTGATGAATCAGGATTAGTAGGTTATTGGAATTTTGAAGAGGGTTCAGGAACAACTACTTATGATCAAACATCTAATGGTAATGATGGAACAATTAATGGAGCAACTTATGATACTAGTGTGCCAGCACAATCTTGCGCTTTAACAAATGTAAATGGTTGTGATAGTACAGCAATTCTTAATTTAACGATTAATAATGCAGTTAATACTTCAAATACTGTTTCTATTTGTTCAGGAGATAGTTTTTCAGTAGGAACTAGTACTTATAATACTGATGGTACTTACACAGATATACTAACAACTATTAACGGCTGTGATAGTACAGTTACAACAGTTTTAACAATAGATCCACTAGGTTGTACAGATGCTAATGCATTCAACTATGATGCAAACGCTATTTGTGATGATGGAAGTTGTATAGCAATAGTAAATGGTTGTATGGATTCTACAGCTTGTAATTATGATTCTTTGGCAAATACAGATGATGGAGGATGTAATTATGCAACTACAAGTACTACTAATGAAGTAGCTTGTAATAGTTTTGATTGGAATGGAACTACTTATGGCCAAAGTGGTACATATAGTACAAATGTTGGCTCAGATAATAATTACTCTATGAGTTTTAATGGGGTAGATGATTATGTTGATTGTGGATTCATACAGCCAAATACAACGTCTTTATCAATATCTGCATGGGTTTATAAAAATGACTCAAGTAACGCAGGTATTTTAACATCATATCAAAGCCAAAACTATGGTTTTGGTATATATATGAATGATTTATATTTTTATTTAAATTTAGGAGGTGCTTGGGATGGGGTAAATACAAATTTTACAAGTAGTTATCTTAATCAATGGGTACATGTTTGTGGTACCTGGGATGGCACAACAATTAGTTTATACATAAATGGTTCTTTAGTAACATCTAGCCCTATTTCTGGTTTGTTAACCTATGATAATTACTTTACAATAATTGGAGATTTAGAGGGTATGACAGGATGGATATGGGATGGTAAAATTGATGATGTTTCCCTATGGAATACAGCTCTTTCTCAAACCGAAATTCAACAATACATGAACTGCCCACCAACAGGAACAGAGGCAGGTTTAGTTGGCTATTGGAATTTTGAAGAGGGTAGCGGAACCACTGCATTAGATTTAACACCAAATGGAAATAATGGAACAATAAATGGAGCTACTTATGATACAAATGTGCCATCTCAATCTTGCGGCTTAACTAATTCTAATGGTTGTGATAGTACGGCAGTACTTAATTTAACTATTAACCAGGCAGACACATCATATACTAACATTACAGCTTGTGATAGTGTGGTTTGGAATGGAACGACTTATGATAGTAGTGGAACTTATTCTTATAGTGGTAGCGCTGTGAATAATAATTATTCCATGAGTTTTGATGGAAATGATGATTATATTGATTTAGGAAATTCCAATGATTTTGATTTCAGTAACTCTCCTTTAAGTATTATGTGCTGGGTCTATATGAATAATAGTTCATGGGTAGACGGAATTATATCTAAAAACTTATCTTCTAATTTAGGCTGGTGGTTAGCCTCATTATCTAATGATCCAGCTTTGTCACATCCTAATACTTTTTCGTTTGGCGGCGCAGCTAGCTCTGGAAATTATTTTGCTGTATACTCTCCTATTATTCTTAATGATTGGGTATTTCTTTCTTCTACTCATATAAATGGAGAACAAAAATTATATGTAAATGGTTTATTGATTGATCAAAGTTCACATCAATATGATTTATATAATAGTGCTACAAACCTCTTGATTGGTAAAAAAATAGGGGACACTTACTTTGATGGTTTAATTGATAATATTTCAATTTGGCAAACTTTATTGTCGCAATCTGAAATCCAAAACTATATGAACTGTCCACCAACTGGTAATGAGTTAGGATTGGTTGGTTATTGGAATTTTGAGGAGGGTAGTGGTAATACAGCATTAGATTTATCAGGTAATGGAAATGATGGGACAATTAATGGATCTACTTATGATGCAAATGTTCCAGTTCAATCATGCGCTTTAACCAATGCTAATGGTTGTGATAGTACGGCAGTACTTAATTTAACAATAAACAATTCAGTATTTATTACCGATTCTGTTACTATTTGTGATGGGGGAAGTGTTTCTGTTGGCATAAGTATTTATGATACAATAGGTAGCTATATTGATACTCTGCAAACTGCAAATGGTTGTGATTCTATTATCAATACAGTAGTTGATGTAATGGATGTAAATATAATACAAAACGATACTGCTATTTGTTTTGGGGATAGTATTACATTAAGTGTTGGAAATGCAAATTCTTCTAACGCATGTGCTTTACCTTCAAATCTGCAGAATGGTTTGGTTGCTTATTATCCTTTCTGCGGTAATGCAAATGATGAAAGTGGCAATAATAATCATGGTATAGTTTATGGAGCAACTTTAACCACTGATGTAAATGGAAATGATAGTAGTGCATATTATTTTGATGGAAATTCAAAGATTGAAATAGCGCATGATAATTCGCTAAATGTTTCTGAAATGACCTTGAGAATACGTTTTCTATCTTATAACAACCCAAATGCTACACCAAATGGCAATTCTTTATTATTAAGTAAAAGAGAGTCATCAGGCTGGGGTTCAAGCTTTGAATTTTATGGAGAAAGTTCTTTTGGATCAAGTTGGACACTAAATGGAAATGGATATCTTTCTGGAGGAAGTTTAACTTATGGGAATTGGTATGACGTTGTATATGTACATGCAAGTGATTCAATTAAAATTTATATTAATAACTCATTAGTATCAGTTTCAGGATCACCAGGTGTTTATAATTCCAATAGCTTACCTCTAACAATTGGAATGAGAGGAAATGGCTGGCATGAAATGATAGGTAAAATTGATGAAATAATTATCTGGAATCGTACTTTAATAACTCAGGAAATAGAGCAACTATATAATTCTCAAGATGCATATTCTTGGTCAACAGGAGATACAACAGCAAGTATAACAGTAAGTCCAATACAAACTACAACTTACTGGGTTACACAAAATGGTTGTACTGATAGTGTAACGGTTACAGTAAATCAACCAACATATAGTACAACTAATATTACAGCTTGTGATAGTATAGTTTGGAATGGAACTACTTATACTCAGAGTGGAACTTATAGTTCTAATATTGGTTCTAATAGTAACTACTCTATGAATTTTGATGGTGTTGATGATAATGTAACCTTGCCCAGTAACACATTAAGTGGATTAACAAGTTTTACATATATGACTTGGTTTTTTGCAGAAAGTGGTCAGACAGGATTTTCCGATTTAATACAACAAGACAATCTTGCTTCATCAACATTTTGGATTAGATATTATAATGGGGATAGTAATTTTAAGGCAAAATTTAGAATAGGAGGAAATGCAAATGGTGTTGAAGTGAGCCCACCACCAAGTTTTAGTGTTTGGCATAATTTTACAGTTACATGGGACGGTAGTACAGTCACTTATTACCTTGATGGTATTGTTCAAGGTACAGAAAATATGAGTGGGTTATATAACGGTACGGAACCAATATATATTGGGAATTGGCAAACACAAGAAGGGTTCCTGGGTAAAATAGACGATATTAGTATATGGAACACTGCCCTTTCTCAACAAGATATTCAATCTTATATGACTTGCCCACCAACAGGTAGTGAATCAGGTTTGCTTGGTTATTGGAATTTTGAAGAGGGGATCGGTACAACTGCTTTAGACCAAACACCTAATGGTAATAACGGAACAATAAATGGAGCTACTTATGATACTAATGTTCCAACACAATCTTGCGCTTTAACAAATGCAAATGGTTGTGATAGTACTGCAACTTTAAACCTTACTATTAATCCATCTACATCATCTACAACAGCTGTAACATCCTGTGATAGTTATGATTGGAATGGACAGACTTATACTAGTTCATCTCAGTATACTTGGTTAGGTGTTAACTCTAATGGTTGTGATTCTCTGGCGACACTTAACTTAACTATTAATCCATCTACATCATCTACTACAGATGTAACAGCCTGTGATAGTTTAGTTTGGAATGGACAAGTCATAAATTCATCTGGAAACTATACTCAGATTCTTACAAATGTATTTGGTTGTGATAGTACACATATTTTAGTTGTTACAATTTTTTCTAGTAATGCTGGATCAAGTAGTGTAACTGAATGTGATACTTATACTTGGAATGGACAAGTAATTACAGGTTCTGGATCATACAATCAAACATTCACCAATGCAAATGGATGTGATTCTGTGCATACGTTAGTAGCTACTATTAATTACAGCAATACAGGTACAAGTGCAATAACCGCTTGTGACTCTTATTTATGGAATTCACAAACCATTACAACTTCTGGTAATTACGATCAAACTTTTACTAATGTAGCTGGTTGTGATAGTACGCATACTTTAGTTGCAACAATCAACTATAGCAATACAGGAACAACTTCAGTTACTGCTTGTGATACTTACTTGTGGAATGCTCAGACTATTACTTCAAGTGGAAATTACGATCAAACTTTTACTAATGTAGCTGGTTGTGATAGTACACATATTTTAGTTGTTACAATTGATTCTAGTAATACTGGAACAAGTAGTGTAACGGGATGTGATAGTTATAGTTGGAATGGTCAAACTATTACTTCAAGTGGAAATTACAATCAAACTTTTACTAATGTAGCTGGTTGTGATAGTACGCATACTTTAATTGCAACAATCATATTTACTACCATAATTTACGACACTATATCAATTTGCAAAGGTGAATCTTATGTGGTATCAAGCTCTACATATAATAATACAGGTGATTATACAGACACTATTATTAATAGTAATGGTTGTTTATCTATTATATATACTAACCTAACTGTAGCGTCTTCTTTAATTTCTAGTATTACTCAAGTAGGTAGCGTGCTAGAATCTACAGTAAATGGAGGTTTTATGCCTTATAGTTACTTATGGAATACACTTGCTACAACTGAGGATATTAATATTACTTCTAGTGGATTATATTGGTTAGTTGTTACTGATAGTTTATCGTGTCCTGTTGATACTGCTTATTATAATGGAGTGCTACATACAAGTATTTCAGAGATTGGAATTAGTGACTTGAAGGTTTACCCTAATCCATCAAGAGATATATTTAATATAGTATTTAGCAGTAACACTATACAGAATTTAGATGTTAGAGTAATAAATGTTATTGGTGAAGTTATTTTCTCAGAAGATTTAGATAAATTTATTGGTGAGTACACTAAGCAAATTAACTTAAAAGAAAATGCAAAAGGTATTTATTTCTTAGAGATAGAAACTAATGATGGAGTGGTTAATAAGAAACTTATTTTACAATAAGTCTAGATGATATTTTAAAATATTTAAAGCTCCTAACAGTAATGTTAGGATCTTTTTTTGTATTATTTGTATATTTAAATAATTACTATATATTTGGAGTGTAGTTTGATGTATAAAATAGCGAGGGACCTATTCGGGTACCTTTTGAGTTGTCATATCTAGTAGGGTTTAGTCCTGCTACCCCGACAAAAATCGACCAATTTTCGTTACAATTTTTTTTAACTTAGTGAAAGTCAAAGAATTAATAATGTTGTGTGAATTATTTTTTAAAGTAATTTACCAACATTTTTTTTTATGTTAGAATTTTATACTAAACAGTCCACTTTGGTTTGACGGATTGAAGAGAAATTGGAAATTTTAAGATGAAAAAACTACTACTTGTACTTATTAGGAAAATCTAAGAATGTTGTACTATTGTTGTACTATCATTGACTGGAAAAGAAAAAAGAGAACTATTAAGTTCTCTTTTTATCTAGTAGCGGGGACAGGACTCGAACCTGCGACCTTTGGGTTATGAGCCCAACGAGCTACCAACTGCTCCACCCCGCGATTTAGGTTTGCAAATATACACCCATAAATTAATTTAGCAATCATTATTGTAAAATTATTTTTAGCAACTAAAAAGAGTACTTTTGCAGCCATGGTATCAGTAAATAATTTGTCCCTTTATTTCGGAGGGCAGGACATTTTTAAAGATATCTCTTTTATGGTAAATAAAGGAGATAAAATTGGATTAACAGGAAAGAATGGAGCGGGAAAATCAACCCTCTTAAAAGTTTTGGCAAAAGATTTAACACCTAATAATGGGAATGTTTCTATTCCAAATGGATTAGTTGTTGGGTTTTTAAGACAGGATTTAGAGTTTGAAGATGGGAGAACTGTATTGGAGGAGGCGCAAACAGCATTTGAGTTCCTGAATGATGTGGAAACAAGAATGAATGAGGCGAATAAGCAATTGACAGAGCGTACCGATTATGAAAGTAATGCTTATTTGGATATTATTAATGAATTTAATGACTTAGAGGAAAGGTTTAGAATGGCTGGAGGGCATGATACTGCAGCTGAAATCAGTCAAGTGTTAGGTGGGTTAGGTTTTTCGCAATATGATTTTGAACGCCAAACAACTGAGTTTAGTGGTGGTTGGCGTATGCGAATTGAATTGGCTAAAATTCTATTAATGAAACCTGATCTTTTATTGCTGGATGAACCAACCAATCACTTGGATATTGAATCTATTATGTGGCTGGAAAGATGGTTAAAGGTTTATAGTGGAGCAGTAGTGTTGGTTTCGCATGATAGGTTATTTTTAGATGCATCTACTAATAGAACAATTGAGGTTGCTTTTTCTAAGATTAATGACTATAGAGCTTCTTATACTAAGTATTTAACTTTGCGTGAGGATAGGGTTGAAAAACAAATTCAGGCAAAGAAAAATCAAGATAAATACATTGAAGAAACCAAGGTTTTGATTAATAAATTTAGAGCGAAAAAGAACAAGGCTTCTTTTGCTCAATCTTTAATTAAAAAGTTAGATAAATTAGAAATAATTCAGGTGGAACAGGAGGATGTTGCGCGTATGCAATTTCGTTTTCCTCCTGCACCACATTCTGGAAAAATGAGTTTAACCATTGAAGATGCTTCTAAAAATTATGGTGATTTAAATGTGTTGGATAAAGTTAATCTTGAAATAGTAAGAGGTGATAAAATTGCCTTTGTGGGAAAGAATGGTGAGGGGAAATCATCTTTAGCAAAAATGATAGTTAATGAGTTGGATTTTGATGGGAAAATTGAATTAGGACATCAAGTTAAGATGGGGTATTATGCTCAGAATCAAGCTGAGTTTTTGGATGAAAACTTAACTGTTTTGGAAACAATTGAACAGGCATCAACTGAGGATACAGCTGGGAAAGTGCGTTCTATTTTGGGTTCTTTTTTATTCAGTAATGATGAAGTTAAAAAGAAAGTAAAAGTGCTTTCAGGTGGGGAAAGAGCTAGAGTAGCATTGTGTAAATTATTGCTTGATCCGTATAATTTATTAATTATGGATGAGCCAACCAATCACTTGGATATTACATCAAAAGAGTTGCTTAAAAAAGCATTGAATAATTATGATGGAAGTTTAATTGTTGTCTCGCATGATAGAGAATTTTTGCAAGGACTTACTGAAAAAGTATATGAATTCAAAAATCAAAATATAAAGGAGTATATTGGTGATATTGATACTTTCTTAGAGGAAAAAGATTTAGAGAATTTCAAACAATTAGAAAGCTCACAAAAAGAACAGAAGAATACTAAGCAAGATAAGACGGATGATCAATTGTCTTATGCTGAGCATAAAGCACAACAGAAGAAAGTGAAGAAATTGCAAAATAGAATTAGTAAATTAGAAAAAGAAATTGCAACTTTAGATAAATCTCAAAAGCAAATAGATGCTGATTTGGCTATTCCAGAGAAATATATTGAATTATCACAAAAAGATGGTTTTTTTGCAGAATACGAGAAAAATCAGCAAAAACTACAAGAATTGGAAGCAGAGTGGGAAAATGCTGCTGATCAATTAGAGGCTATTAAATAGTGTTCTATATCTAGTAAGTAGCAAGATACTATGCTAAGCATAGTATTTAATTTTTCATACTTTAATTTTGTCCCAGAATTAATCATTAAAATTAAAAATTATGAAAAAATTAGTATTTACAATTGTATTAGGGTTAGGGTTACTAACAGCTAATGCGCAAATTCAACAATTAGCAGGACCTAGAATTGGTATGACTCTTATCACAGCTGGTTCTACTGCAGATTTTATACACAAAGGATTTGATTATGTTGATGAAGAAGAGAATAAAATAGGAGAAACAGGTTCAGCTTTTACAACACAATATGGTTGGCAATGGGAAAGTCGCTTTGCTGATGGAGGTGGAGATGTAGTAGGGATTGTAGAGTGGATTGCTTTGGTTGGTGGTATGGAGCAGGGTAAGTTTTTGCCTTCAATATCTTCAGTTATAGGTGCAAGAACTGCTAATGGATTAGAATTTGGTGTAGGGCCGAATCTATCGCTTTCAGGAGTTGGAATGTTATTTGCTATAGGTCATAACTTTAAGTCAGGATCTTTAAATATGCCGGTTAACTTGGTGTTTATGCCAGGTAAGGATGTTGATAGTTCATTTAATGGGGAAGATTATAGCTACAATACTGGTGCCAGAATCTCTATTATGATTGGGTTTAATATGAGTAAATAAAATATTTTTGCATTATGAAAAAAATAGGATTATTATCATTATTAAGTTTTATGGGTTTAGCTGCTTTTGCAGCTTTTCCTGTTGAGATACAGAATTTATTAGCTGAGGCTGATCCTAAAAAATTCAAGTTAGATACTTTAGGATTTGTATTAGGAATGCTTACAATTTGGTTAATGCCTTATTCCTTAGCTTTATTATTAGTGAAAAAGAAAAACTTTAGAGGGTCATTGGCTTGGGGTTGGTTGGCAGGTTTAGTGTTAGCCTTGTTACTTGTTCTATTATTTGTATTTCTAATTACAGGAGGCTCATCAAGTATCTTATTATATTAATTAAAAAATAAAAAAATGAAAAGAATTTTTACAACAATTTTACTGAGTGTTACTTTATTAAGTGCAGAAGCTCAAATTGAAAAACTTGCAGGACCAAGAGTAGGGGTTACTATGATTACTCCAGGTTCTTTAGCAAGTATTATTAGAGGAGATGTTTCTTTTTTCTCTGATGAAGTTAGACAAGAGTGGACTGGGTCAACTGGAAAATATGGTGCTGCAATTTCGCAATATGGTTGGCAATGGGAAAGTAGGTTTGCTGATGGGGGTAATGTTACTGGTATTGTAGAGTGGATTGCCTTAGTTGGTGGTATGGAAAAAGGATTTTTCTTGCCATCAGTTTCTTCAATGGTTGGTTTGCGTACTGATAAAGGTATTGAATTTGCAGTAGGGCCAAATGTATCTTTGGGAGGGATTGCTATGGTATTTGGTGCAGGGTATAATTTCAAACTTGGGAAATTGAATGTTCCTGTAAATATTGCTTATGTACCAAGTATGAATAAGACATATCATCATGAGGCTGAATATGATCATACCCATATGTGGGATGATGAAGGGAATTCACTTGAGCCTGTGTTAGAAAGTCCAGCTTACTCAGTAACTCATCCAACTGGAGCTAGAATTTCAGTAATGGTAGGCTTTAATATAGGGAAATAAAACCTTAAAATTATAATGAAGGGCTAGCCAATTGGTTAGCCCTTTTTTCGTTTCTTTGCAAAATGGAACACAAAGCAGGATATGTAAATATTATAGGGAACCCTAATGTAGGGAAGTCTACCTTAATGAACGCTTTAATAGGACAAAAACTCTCTATTATTACGCATAAAGCACAGACAACTCGGCATAGGATTTTAGGGATTTTAAATGAAAAAGAGTATCAGATTGTATTTTCTGATACTCCTGGAGTAATTGAGCCTGCCTATAAGTTACAAGAAAACATGATGAATTTTGTACATACTGCATTTCAAGATGCTGATGTACTTATTTATATGATTGAAGTAGGAGAGAAAGGGTTGAAAGATCAAAAACTTTTTGAACGCTTGAAAAAAACATCAGTTCCTGTATTGATGTTATTGAATAAAATTGATTTGGCAGAGCAGGATTTTGTCGCTCAAGAAATGGAAAGATGGGGAGAGAAATTACCAAATGCCGAGCTTTTGCCAATTTCTGCTTTAAATAATTTTAATCTTGATATCATCAAGAAAAAGTTGGTTGAAATGTTGCCTGTTTCTCCTCCGTATTATGATAAAGATGCAATTACCGATAAGTCCGAACGCTTTTTTATTGAAGAGATTATCCGTGAGAAAATTTTAAAGCATTATAAAAAAGAAATCCCTTATTCTGTACAGATTGAAGTAGAGGAGTTTTTTGAGGAAGAAGATATAATCAGAATTAGAGCAATAATCTATGTGATGCGTGAAAGCCAAAAAGGAATTATTATTGGTCATCAAGGTTTAGGGTTAAAGCGTATTGGTACTGAAGCAAGAAGAGATATTGAAAGAATGCTAGATAAAAAAGTATTTTTAGCAACTCCAGTAAAAGTGAAAAAGAACTGGAGGAATGATAATCAGCAGTTAAAAAAATTCGGATACGAATAATGAGTAATATTGTAGCAATTGTAGGAAGGCCAAATGTTGGGAAATCCACCATTTTTAATCGTTTTACGGAAAGTAGACAGGCTATTACTGACGAAACAAGTGGAGTAACTCGTGATAGACATTACGGGAAGGCTGAGTGGAATGGTCGTGAGTTTTCAGTAATTGATACTGGAGGTTATGTGCAAGGTTCTGATGATATTTTTGAAGCTGAAATCAGAAAGCAAGTAGAATTAGCGATAGATGAGGCAAATGTAATTTTGTTTTTGGTTGATGCTAAGGCTGGAATTACTGATTTGGATCAGGCAGTAGTTAAACTCCTCAGGAAATCCAATAAGAAAATAGTAGTTGGTGTAAATAAGGTAGATAATAAGCGTTTGTTAGAAGATGCTGTTGAGTTTTATAATTTAGGATTAGGAGAGTATATTCCTTTTTCCTCAATTAGTGGAAGTGGTACAGGTGAGTTGTTGGATGAAATGCTAAAACATTTTGAAGATGATATTGAGCCAGATGAAGATGATACTCCTAAATTTGCAGTTATTGGAAGGCCTAATGTTGGGAAATCATCTTTCATAAATGCTCTTATTGGTAAGGAACAAAATATTGTAACTGATATTGCAGGTACTACTCGTGATTCCTTAAATACAAAGTTCAATAAGTTTGGTTTTGACTTTACTTTGGTAGATACTGCTGGGCTTAGAAAGAAGAAAAATGTTCATGAGGATTTAGAATTTTATTCTGTAATGCGTTCAGTTCGTGCTATTGAGCATTGTGATGTTTGTGTTCATGTGATTGATGCGACAAGAGGGTTTGAATCTCAAGATCAAAGGATTTTTCATATTGCGGATAGAAATAAAAAAGGAGTTGTTATTTTAGTTAATAAGTGGGATTTACAAGATAAATCAACTGAAACTGCTAAAAAAGCTGAAGAACAGATTAAAGCAAAAATTGCTCCTTTTACTGATGTTCCTGTTGTATTTGTTTCTGCTTTGCATAAGCAAAGATTGCTAAAAGGATTGGAAGCGGCTATTCAGGTGCATAAAAACCGATCTCAAAAAATTGCAACTTCAGTGTTAAATGAGGTAATGTTGCCTTTAATTGATCATCATCCACCTCCTGCAACTAAGGGAAAATATATAAGGATTAAGTATTGTATGCAATTACCAACTGATACACCAACTTTTGTGTTCTTTGCTAATTTACCACAGTATATTAAGGACCCGTATAAGCGTTATATTGAGAATCAATTGCGCCAACATTTTGATTTTTCAGGAGTTCCTATTCAAATTTATTTCCGCCAAAAATAATAAGTTTACTCTAGTGATTTGTAAGGTGCTATGCTTAGCATAATACTTTATTTTGTATTGTTTAGTTTTACCATATATTTATCAATACTTAATAAAAGATGAAGAATATTGTTTTTTTGAGTGCACTGCTTTTTGGCTTTGCCTCTTGTACTAATGTAACTTTTGTAAGTCCTCAGCCTGAGTTTTTATCTCCTCTTTCTGGAATCCCTGAAAAATATCAAGGGGAGTTTGTTTTTGCCTCTAATGATACAGATCAAGGTGTCAATATAATTACTGAAACTACCGTAAACGGGATTAGTATTTTTTCGGATAGTGTAGTGGTGAAAACTAGAGGGAATTATTTTTACATAAATTTATTAGATGATAAAGGGAACTATGAATTGTATGTTTTTAAGCAAATAGCTTATTTAAATTACGAAAAGATTTATGCTGTTTTTCCAAATGTTAAGAAAGAGAAATTACATTTATTTAATATAATTGAGGATTGGAGTTGTAATAATGGGAAGCAATGTTATCTTTTGGATGAGGTGAATGTAAACCAGTTTAATCTACTAGTAAATTCATCTTTTGATGATGAGAAGATAGAACTGAAAAGATTGAATTAAATATTTTTATTATCTTTAACAAAAAAAATATGAATATGAAGAAGATGACAACAACACTACTATTTGCTTTTGCTAGCTTAATTGCTTTTTCGCAAACAAATGCGGATATTGTAGGAGAATGGTACAATGCTGAAAAGGATGCGGTGATTACTCTGTATGAAGATGGGGAAACTGTTTCGGGAAAAATTACTTGGATGTTATATCCTAATGATGAAAATGGAAATCCTAAAACCGATCCTAACAATCCAGATGAAAGTTTAAGAAGTAGAGCTCGTTTAGGTATGGTAATGATGCATAGTTTTGCTTATGATGAAGACAATGTGTGGGATGATGGAGAATTATATGATCCTATAAAAGGAAAAACTTATAGTGGAATGATGACACTAAAAGGTGAAAATACACTTGACTTAAGAGGGTATATTGGTTTTTCATTTATAGGAAGATCATCAACTTGGACTAGAAAATTAAAATAAGAGAATATGAGATTTGATAAATTTTGCCAAAGTTGTATGCTCCCAAAAAAACATGATTTATTTGAGGTGGGTACAGAAAAGGATGGAAGTAACAATAATGACTATTGTAAATTGTGTTATGTAAAAGGTGAGTTTACTCAGCTTGATATTAAAAGTGGGAAACAGATGCAAGAATTTGTAAAGGGAGTTTTAAAAGAACAGGGAATAGGAAAGGTAAAGCGGTGGTTCTATACTTGCAGTATTCCTCAGTTAAAAAGGTGGAAGAAAAGAAAATGTTGTTAATAAAAAAAGCCGAGCAATTGCTCGGCTTTTCTTTTATATATCTGAAAGGGATTAGTTAATTCCTATCAATTCTACTTCAAATACTAAAGTTGCGTTTGGTCCAATTAAACCTCCTGCACCTCTGTCTCCATAAGCTAATTCTGAAGGGATAGTAAGTTTCCATTTGTCACCAATACTCATTAATTGTAAAGCTTCAACCCATCCTGGAATAACTTGAGTTACACCAAATTGTGCAGGTTCTCCTCTGTCAACTGAGCTGTCAAATACAGTTCCATCAGTAAGCATACCATGGTAGTGTACTGTTACTTGATCAGCAGCAGTTGGTTTTGCACCACTTCCTGCAGTCATTACTTCATACTGTAATCCACTTTCAGTTGTAATTACTCCTTCTTTTGCAGCATTTTCTGCTAAATAAGCATTTCCTGCTTCTCCTGCTTTAGCTTGTGCAGCCGCTTGTAATTTCCCGAAATAAGCTTGTAGAACCTCCATACTTTCTTCTTCTGAAATATCTAATTCATTTCCTTCAAATACATCTTTAAATGCTTTTGCTACTGCATTCGCATCAATAGTATCTAATCCTTGTGCTTTTACTCCTGTTGCCACATTTACTCCTAAGCTGTAACTTACTTTTTCCATTTCTGTTTCTGGTGTTTTGTTAGTTGCATCATTAGAGCATGAGCTCAAAACAATTGCAAAACCAACGATTAATAATTGTACTGTTTTATTCATAATTTTATTTTTAAATGATTCGTAAAAATTTGTTGGCAAAACTACAATTATTGTTCAATTTTCCTTGAAAATAAGCAGTTCATTTTTCTATATTTGGCTTTTGGAAAACTAAAATTAAGAAATGGAGATAATTAAAACGCCAATAGAAGGTTTGCTAGTCATAAGGCCTAAAATTTTTGGAGATGATAGAGGTCATTTTTTTGAAAGCTGGAGTAAAGAATCATTTACTAAAAATGGTATGGATTTAGATTTTGTACAGGATAATCAATCACTTTCAAGTAAGGGAGTATTAAGAGGTTTGCATTTTCAGAACCCTCCTTTTGCACAAGGTAAATTAGTAAGAGTTATTAAAGGTATCGTTTTGGATGTTGCTGTAGATATTAGAAAAGATTCTCCAACTTATGGCCAGCATTTTTCAATTAAACTATCTGAAAAAAACAAAACAATTTTTTGGATTCCTCCAGGTTTTGCACATGGTTTTGTAACTCTTGAAGATGATACTATTTTTACTTATAAATGTACAGGGGTATACAATAAAGAATCAGAAGGGGCTTTGCTTTGGAGTGATAAGGATTTAAATATTGATTGGGGGGTAGAAAACCCTTTAGTTTCAGATAAAGATTTAGTTGCAGGGAATTTTATAAATTTTGAAAGTCAGTTTTAATATGAAGAAAAAACAAGTTTATTTTTTAGGGTCGTCAATACTTATTTTTGCTTTGGCACAGCTTTTTATTTATTCCAGTGAGTTTAGGAGTGATGATGAATTGCATCAACAACATTTTAATATGAGGTATGGGATTTTTGCCATTGTCCAACCTGATAATCTAAATTTTTCAGGAGAAGAAATCCCAACACATTCCCCTGAAATATGGGAGAGAATTGATAAGGAGTTATTGAAAAACACCTATTGGCAATCCAATACTATGTTGTTTTTTAAAAAAGCAAATAAGTATTTTCCTATAATAGAGCCTATTCTAAAAAAGAACAATATCCCTGATGATTTTAAGTATTTAGCATTGATTGAAAGCGGTTTGGATAATGTGGTTTCTCCAGCAGGAGCTGCTGGTTTTTGGCAAATTCTAAAAAGCACTGCTCGTGAACATGGGCTAGAAGTTAATTCAGCTATTGATGAACGCTATAATTTGGAGAAATCTACAGAGGTAGCTTGTACTTATTTAAATGATGCTTATGATAAGTTTGGAAGTTGGACTATGGCAGCCGCATCCTATAATATGGGAAAAAATGGCGCTAGAAGAAATATGGAAAAACAGAAAACAAATAATTATTATAACTTGCACCTTAACTCGGAAACTAGTCGTTATGTTTTTAGAATTATTGCAGTAAAAGAGATTATGGAAAATCCTAAAAAATATGGATTTATGTTCCGTAATAAAGATTTGTACGCTATGCCAAATTATAAAACGGTTCAAGTAGATTCTACAATAGCTAGTTTGAGTGAGTTCGCTCAATCTCATGGAGTGAACTACAAACTTTTAAAGCAGTTTAATCCTTGGTTAAGAACTTCTTCATTGCCTGATAAATCAAGAAGAAAGTATATTTTAAAAATACCTACTAATACTGATTTGTTAGTTTTTGATGATATTATGGTGCAAGATGAATTAGAAGAGTAGAATGGGAAGTCAAAAAGATTTTATCTCTATTTATGGAGCAAGGGTACATAACCTTAAAGATATTAACCTTCAGATTCCTAGAAATAAATTAGTTGTTTTTACAGGAAAAAGTGGGAGTGGAAAATCATCTTTAGCTTTTGATACTATTCATGCAGAAGGGCAAAGAAGATATCTAGAAACTTTTAATGCTTATGCTCGTCAGTTCCTTGGAAATATGGAAAGACCAGAGGTTGATAAAATTACAGGCTTAAGTCCTGTAGTGGCTATTGAGCAAAAAACTACTTCCAAAAATCCAAGATCAACTGTAGGTACAATTACTGAAATTTATGATTATTTGCGTTTGTTGTATGCAAGGGTAGGTACGGCTTATTCTCATCAATCAGGAAAAAAAATGGTTCGTTTTACAGATGAGCAGATTTTGGATTTAATTAAAAGCGATTATAAAGATAAGCCTATAAATATTTTAGCTCCAATTGTTCGTTCACGAAAAGGGCATTATGCAGAACTCTTTCATCATTTGGCTAAAAAAGGATACTTAAAAGTTAGGGTTGATGGGGAGATTATTGATATTAAACCTTCTTTAAAATTAGATAGATATAAAACCCATGATATTGAAGTAGTTATTGATCGGCTAAAAGTAACTGAAGGAAACAATAAGCGTTTAGTTTCTTCTTTAAAACTAGCTGTTGAGGATGGTGATGGAATAATGATGGTGATTGAAAAATCAGCTAAAAACCCTAGGTATTTTTCAAGAGCTTTAATGTGTCCCGAAACAGGAATTGCTTATAAAAATCCAGAACCAAATTCCTTCTCCTTTAACTCACCTAAAGGGGCTTGTAAAGCCTGTAATGGTTTAGGGAAGTATAAGATAGTTGATGTTAAAAAAATATTGCCGAATAAGGATTTAAGTATTAATAAAGGAGGATTAGCGCCTATTGCTAATCGTAAGTCAGATTGGATATTAAGTCAAATTGAACTTATTGGAAAGAAATTTGATTTTACTTTAAATACGCCAATTGCTAAAATTCCAAATGAGGGTATTGATGCAATTTTGTATGGCCTTACTGAAAACTTAAAAGTTAAACTGAAATCAGCAGGAATCTCTAAAACCTATAAGTTGCAGTTTGATGGGATTGTTAATTTTATTGAAGAACAATCCAAATTATCCTATGTAAAGTCTATTGAAAAATGGGCAAAGAAGTACATGTCCGAACATGATTGTAAAAGTTGTAATGGAAGTAGGTTGAATATAGAGTCATCCCATTTTAAAGTAGCTGATAAAAGCATAAATGAGGTATCCAATTTGGATATTTCCTCTTTTGCTGATTGGGTGCTTACCATTGAGAAATCATTAACTAAAAATGAATTAAAAATTGCAAAGCAAATTGTAAAAGAACTTTCAAAGCGTTTGCAATTTATTGTTGATGTTGGCTTGTCTTATCTATCATTAAACAGAAGCTCAAAAACCCTAAGTGGTGGTGAAGCACAAAGAATTCGCTTAGCTACTCAAATTGGAACACAACTGACTAATGTACTTTACATTCTAGATGAGCCAAGTATCGGTTTGCATCAAAGGGATAATTTAAAACTTATTGAATCATTAAAAAAATTGCGTGATATTGGAAATTCTGTTATTGTAGTGGAACATGATAAGGATATGATTGAATCAGCTGATTTTATTGTTGATTTAGGTCCTGGTGCAGGGGTGTTTGGTGGTGAGGTAGTTTCAGAAGGTGATTATAAAACCATTTTAAATGACAATCATATTACAGCTGATTATTTAAATGGAAATCAAAAAATTGAAGTGCCTAAAAAGAGAAGAAAGGGGAATGGAAAAACCCTTGCAGTAAAGGGAGCAAGAGGAAATAACCTGAAAAACATTGATGTTGATATTCCTTTAGGTTTGATGTGTTGCGTTACTGGAGTTTCAGGAAGTGGGAAGTCAACTTTGATAAATGAAACCCTGTATCCTATATTAAATAAGCATTTTTATAGAGGAGAAAAAGAACCTTTGCCATATAAGAGTATTCATGGTTTAGAGCATTTGGATAAAGTAATTGAGGTTGATCAGTCTCCAATTGGGCGTACGCCAAGGTCCAATCCTGCAACTTATACAGGCGTATTCTCCGATATTAGAAGTCTATTTGCAAATCTTCCAGAAGCAAAAATTAGAGGATATAAGGTAGGTCGTTTTTCTTTTAATGTTGTTGGAGGTAGATGTGAAGGGTGCAAAGGAGGAGGAATGAAAACCATTGAAATGAACTTTTTGCCTGATGTTGAGGTGCATTGTGAGGATTGTAATGGTAAGCGCTATAATAGAGAAACGCTAGAAGTTCGTTTTAAGGGAAAATCAATTTCTGATGTCTTGGATTTAACAATTAATCAAGCGGTTGAATTTTTTGAGGCAATTCCATCTATCTATCGTAAAATAAAAACTTTGCAAGATGTTGGTTTGGGTTATATTACATTAGGGCAATCAGCTACTACATTAAGCGGTGGTGAGGCACAAAGAATTAAATTGGCTGCTGAACTTTCAAAAAGAAGTACAGGAAATACTTTTTATATTTTGGATGAACCCACCACAGGTTTGCATTTTGAGGATGTAAAAGTGTTTCTGAATGTAATTGATACTATTGTTGATAAAGGAAATTCAGTATTGATTATTGAGCATAACTTAGATGTTATTAAAATGGCTGACCATATTATTGATATTGGAAAAGAAGGCGGACAAAAAGGTGGGCAGCTTATTTGTAACGGTACTCCTGAAAAAATCGTAAAATGCAAGGATAGTTATACAGCTAGATACCTTAAAAGTGAATTGAACTAGATTTACTATAATTAGTGAATGAAATTAAAAGAGATTAGAGAATGAATGCAGAAGAGAAAAAAATCAGAAGAGCGTTTAAAGAAAGAAATTGGAATGCTATAAAAACAGCTGACTCATGGCAAATTTTTAAAATTATGTCAGAGTTTGTTGAAGGTTTTGAAACTATGTCAAAAATAGGGCCTTGTGTTTCTGTTTTTGGTTCTGCCCGTACAAAATCAGATAATAAATATTACAAACAAGCTGAAGAAATTGGTTACCTGCTCACCCAAAGTGGTTATGGTGTTATTTCTGGAGGTGGTCCTGGTATTATGGAGGCAGCAAACAAGGGTGCGACTAGAGGTGAGGGGAAGTCAGTTGGTCTAAATATTGAATTGCCTTTTGAGCAATCTTCCAACCCTTATATTGATAATGATAAACTAATAAATTTTGATTATTTCTTTGTTAGAAAAGTAATGTTTGTTAAATATGCGCAAGGTTTTATTGTACTTCCTGGTGGTGTAGGTACTCTGGATGAGCTATTTGAAGCAATTACTTTAATTCAAACTCAGAAGATTGGGAAGTTTCCAATTGTACTGGTTGGAAAAACTTATTGGGAAGGTTTGTTGGATTGGATAAAAGAGGTTATGCTAGATAGAGAAAAAAATATAAGCATAGAGGATTTGGATTTAATTAATATTGTTGATACGCCAATTGAGGCGGTTGATGTGATTAATAATTTCTATAAAAAATATACCTTAAAACCTAATTTCTAAGATATAGGATGGCTTTCTGATTTTTTTCCTATTTTTACGGAAATATAAAAATCACAATAATGAATCAATTTTTGAAAAAAGTATTTGTTCTTTTTGCTATAATATCTTCAGCTTCTGTTTTTGCTCAAAAAGGAAATTATGATATTGAGCCAGCTATGCCATTTCAACCAATGTTCTCATTTGGTACAGTTTACCATAGTTTTCAAGGGGATATAATGGGTCCTGAGACAAACTCATTGTTAGGAAATATGGGATATAAAGCAGGTATACGCTTAAATATCTCAGAAAATATAGATGCTTCTTTGTTGTTTTCTAATACTAGTTTTTTTGAGAGAAATGAGGATGATTTGACAAGTTTTGAATCAGATGTTGATGCAATTGGTTTAAATTTTGGGTATACATTAAATAGTATATTTAAACAATCTCGTGTAAGTCCTTACCTTAATGCAGGGGTACAGAGTTTAAGTTTCAAAACATATGTAAATCATGATTATTGGACAGAAAGAGAATCAACAATTGCAATTCCGTTAGGCTTAGGTTTGCGTTTAAATATTTCTGAGCGTATTGATTTGGATGCAACTATTAATTATACGATTGCTATGGGTGATATTGATAAGTCAGTAGAAGGAACATCTGATAAGTTTATGTCGGCTAGTTTTACTATTCACTATGATTTGTTTACTCCAAAACCAAAAGAGAATACTTATTTTGATGACAGTTATTATGCGGATGTTAATTTTAAAGCAATGGATGTTGAGGATGAAGATGGTGATTTAGTAGCAGATGTTGATGATTATTGTCCTAAAACTCCAATTGGAGTAAAAGTAAATGAATTCGGATGTCCATTAGATAGTGATAATGATGGTATTCCTAATTATATTGATCAAGAGAAAAATACAAAAAAGGGTGCGGTTGTTGATGAAAAAGGTGTGCAATTAACTGCAGAAAAATACCATAGTATGTATTCTGATTATGATGCAGCATCAAGAGAGTATGCTAATTTCTATAATGAGAACGAGATTAAGCGTGAAAATTATAAAACTGTTGATGAGTATCTTATTGCGAAAGCGAATGCTTTTAATAAAGCTTATCATGAAGGAGAGAAATTTGATAATACTGTTAAAGGGTTAAGATATAAAGTGAAAATTGGAGCTTATAATGATGGCGTTCCTGCTAATGTGATTAATAAATATTTAAGTTTGGATGATTTAGAAAGTATTCCTCAAGATGATGGGATGGTTATCTATGCAGTAGGAACTTATACTTCTTTAGATGATGCATTAGGTAGGGAATATGAATTAGAAGCTAAAGGATTTGATGATACTTATATTTTAGTTGATAATAATGGAAGTATTTCTAATTATGTCATTCCTGTTCCTGAGCCAGTAATTGATGAAGAGGAAGAAGTTGTTGCCCCAGTTGAGGAAGTAGAAAGTGAAGAAGAAACAGAAGTAGGAGAGAGCACAGTTTTAAATAATGAGACTACATATAGAATTCAGATTGGTGCTTTTGACAAAGAGTTACCTAATGAAGTATTTGTTGGAGTTGATAATGTTGTTTCCTTTACAGGAAAAGATGGCTTAGTAAGATATATGGCAGGTTCATTTACTGAGTACAAAGATGCAATTGCTTACCAAGCACAAATGAATGCTAGAGGTTTTGAAGATGCATTTATTGTTACTTATAAAAATGGAGAACGTATTAACCTAAATGTTGCAATTAAAACAGAACGAACAACTCCAAAATTTGAGTCTGTTATTGAGGAGGAAACAATAGAGTTAGAGTTTATAGTTCAAATTCTTGTAGGGAAAGAATCCTTATCAGCTGAGGATTTAACAAAAATGAGTAAGCTTGGGAATATTGATAAGGAAGCAAAAGGAGAAAAAATGTATCGTTATTTTGCAGGAACTTATTCTTCATTGGAAGATGCAAATATTCGTTTAGCTGAAGCAAAATTATCTGGGTATGCTGATGCTTTTGTATTTGTAAAATCAGAGGGGGAAAGAATTACACTTGAGCAAGCAAAAGAATTGCTGAAGTAACAAAGGAAGATATAAAAATAAAGCCCGCAATTGCGGGCTTTTTTATTTTTAACTAGCTTATTCTAAAATTAGTCTTGTTGTTTTTTAGCTTTTTTACTTCCTTCATATACTTCAAACTTTCGGAAGCTACAATCTAGTTTTCCATTCATTACTCTTATTTTTTTGGATGGGCGTAAGCCAATAAACTTCATATTTTCAATATCTGAAGAGATAAGCCAAATACTGCATCCTTCATATTTATGTTTTAAAGTTGTCCCTACTTTTTCATAGAAATCATTTACGCCTAAATCTATTCGCTCTCCATAAGGAGGGTTAAACATTACAAAAGTTCCTGCCTCTACTTTAGTTTCAAAAAAGTCAGATTTTGTAACTTTTATATTATCATACATTAAAGCATTATCAATATTCTCTCGGCTAATGCGCACTGCCTTTTGGAAATTATCACTTCCAGTTATTTTTCCATAATAATGAGTTTCTTTTTCAAGAGAAACTTCTTTAATCATTTCCCAAAGTTCCTCATCAAAATCCTTCCAGCCTTCAAATCCGAACTTATCTCTGAAAATATTAGCAGGTATATTATGTGCAATAAGTGCAGCTTCAATTAATAAAGTTCCACTTCCACACATAGGGTCATGAAAATTAGTAATCCTATTCCAATCACTTAATAGGATTAATCCTGCAGCTAAAACTTCATTCATTGGTGCAATTACTGCATCCGATTTATACCCTCTTTTGTGTAATGAATCTCCTGAGCTATCTAGTGAAACAGTGCAAGTGTGTTTCGCAATATGTAAGTTGATACTCACATCTGGCATTTCAGGATCAACATTTGGTCGTTTATCAAATTTCTTTCTGAAAGTATCGGCAATAGCATCTTTCATTACTAATGAAGCATATTTACTATGTGTAAAAACCTCAGAATGTGTAGTAGCATGAGTAGCAAAAGTTGACTCAAGATCAAAAAGTTCAGTCCAATCTATTTCACAAAGTTTTTTATATAATTCTTTTTCATCATGAGCCTGAAAATGTGCTATTGGTTTCAGTACTCTTAGTGCAGTTCTTAGGTTTAGGTTGGCTTTGTACATAAATCCTTTATCTCCTTTAAAACTTACTGCCCTATTCATAGGTTTTACATTTTGTGCACCTAGTTTTCTTAGCTCTTCAGCTAGTATTTCTTCTAAGCCAAACATAGTTTTGGCTAGCATGTAAAAATTATCATCTTTCATTCGGCAAATGTAATGCTTATTACCTGAAAGATTTCCTTAGATTTGTTCAAATTATTATCGCTTATGGATATCGCAAATATCGACTGGATTATCATTATTTCTTTTTTACTCTTAACTTTACTGGTAGGATTTATTGTTTCAAAAAAATCAGGAGAAAATGCTTCTGAATTTTTCCTTTCTGGAAGAAATATGCCTTGGTGGCTTTTAGGGCTATCTATGGTAGCAACCACTTTTTCAACCGATACGCCTAACCTGGTAACAGATATTGTTCGGAATAATGGGGTGGCAGGAAACTGGGTGTGGTGGGTATTTTTGCTTACAGGACTATTAACTGTTTTTGTTTATGCAAAACTCTGGAGAAAATCCAATGTGAATACTGATATAGAGTTTTATGAACTTAGGTATTCAGGAAAACCTGCAAAATTCCTAAGAGGATTTAGGGCACTTTATTTAGGAGTAATTTTTAATGTATTAGCTATGGGAGGAATTTCCTTGGCAGCTATAAAAATAGGGCAGGTAATGTTGGGACTTACTGCTTTTGAAACAATTGCAATGGCAGGAACAATTACCGTTATATTCAGTACTATGGGTGGCTTTAAGGGAGTAGTTTATACTGACTTCCTTCTCTTTTTTGTAGCCATGGTTGGTTCAATTGGGGCTGCTTATTATTTGGTAAATATGCCAGAAATAGGAGGGATTCAGGCTTTGATTACACATCCTAATGTTGTGGATAAAATTTCCATGTTGCCTGATTTTAGTAATACCGAACAGTTAATTATGCTGCTAATTATTCCGCTTGCTGTGCAGTGGTGGTCTGCTTGGTATCCTGGTGCTGAACCAGGTGGTGGTGGGTATATTGCTCAAAGAATGTTAGCTGCAAAAGATGAAAACCATGCAATTGGAGCTACTTTCTTTTTTAATATTATGCATTATGCTTTACGCCCTTGGCCTTGGATTTTGGTGGCCTTGGCATCATTGGTTGTTTTCCCTGATATTACAAGTATTCAAGAGGCTTTCCCTGCAGTTAGTGAGGATAAGTTAGGGCATGATTTGGCATATTCAGCTATGCTGACTAAATTACCAACAGGATTGTTGGGCTTGGTTTTAGCATCTTTAATTGCTGCTTATATGTCAACAATTTCTACACATTTGAATTGGGGTGCTTCTTATGTGGTGAATGATTTTTATACACAACAAATTAATCCTACTGCTACTGAAAAACAAAAGGTAATCGTAGGGCGTTTGGCTACCGTTATTTTGTTTTTAGCCTCTGCAGTTTTGGCTTTGCTATTGACTAATGCTTTACAATTGTTTGATTTTATTCTGATGTTTGGTGCAGGAACAGGACTTATTTTTATTCTTAGGTGGTTTTGGTGGAGAATAAATGCTTGGAGTGAAATCTCAGCCATTTTTGTTTCAGGAATTGTTTCAGTTCTGTTCAATATGGAAGTAGTAGCATCTGTATTATTTGGCGAAACTGCCTTAATGCCAGAATATATGAAATTCCCAATGGTAGTATTTATTACTACTGTCGTTTGGCTTGTAGTAACTTTTACTACTCCTGCTGAAGACAAAGAAGTATTGCTTAGTTTCTATAAAAAAACTGTTCCTGGTGGGCCAGGTTGGAAAGCAATAGTAGGAAATGAACAAATTGAAAGTGAAGGTTGGTCAGTGCCTTCAGGGATTTTGGCTATGCTTTTGGCTTTGACTATGATTTACTGCTTACTTTTTGCAACAGGATATTTTATTTATGGAAACATTCAATTAGGAGGGGCCTTAACTATTGTTGCTTTAATTGCTGCCTATTTATTATCTAAAGTATGGAATAGAATTAAAGTTGATGTATTATAGGAATCACAATTTCAATATCCCTACTTTTGCTGCATGGAAAATTTTAAAGCATTAGGCGTAAAATCAGATTTTATTAAAGGGTTAAAGGATTTAGGAATCATCAATCCTACGGATATACAAAAACAAGTTATCCCTTTATTATTAGAAGGAAATACGGATTTAGTTGGGCAAGCCCAAACAGGAACAGGAAAAACAGCTGCATTTGGTTTGCCACTATTGCATAAAATTTATCCTAAAAAAGACTGTGTACAAGGTTTAATCTTGTGTCCTACTCGTGAGCTTGGGCAACAAGTAGCTAAGCAATTGTTCAGGTTTACTAAATACTCGGATAAAATTTTCACTGAATCAGTATATGGTGGTGAAAAAATTGACAGACAAATCGCTAATCTTACCCGTACTACACATATAGTAGTTGCAACTCCTGGTCGCCTTATTGATTTGGTGAATAGAAAAGCTGTTGATTTAAGTAAAGTGAAAACGGTTATTTTGGATGAAGCAGACGAAATGCTTAGTATGGGTTTCAAAAAAGAATTGGATGAGATATTGGATTTTTTACCAGAAGCACAAAGTAAATGGTTGTTTTCAGCAACTATGCCACAAGGAATTAAGCAAATCGTAAATGAACACATGAGCAATACTGCACACAGAATTACTGTGAGTGGTAGTAATGTAGTAAATGCAAAAATTGAACATAAATTTGTGCATTGTGAAGATACTGAAAAACCGAATGTTCTCTTGCAATTCCTGAACTCTGTAAAGGGACAAAGAGGAATTGTTTTTTGTAGAACCAGAAATACTGTTAAAAAAGTAGCGGCTCAACTAATTGCTAAAAATATTGCTGCTGATGCTATTCATGGTGATTTACTGCAAAAAGAAAGAGATAAAGTAATGCGTGCTTTTAAGAATGAAAACTTAAGTATTATTGTAGCTACTGATATTGCCGCAAGAGGAATAGATGTTGCGGATTTAACTTTTGTAGTGCATTTTCAATTGCCTGATCATGATGAATATTACACCCACAGAAGTGGTAGAACAGCTCGTGCAGGTAAAGAGGGAGTCTCTTTAGTTTTAGCAAATGGTTATGATGTTAGAACAATTAGAGATTATGAGAAAAATTTAAAGATTTCTTTTTCTAAGATAAAAGCTATCAAGTAGTTAGTCGTTTTATAATTTCTTTTATTGGAAGTATTTCTGTTGTGTGTTCTATAGAAGGTCCTGCACACCAAACCGTTTTGTAGGTACTACTAAAAGCAGCATTTTCTACTGATTTCATTCCTTTAAAATAGGTAATCATTTTTACCCATTTTTTTATTTTCTTATTCTTACTCATCAATTTTTCCAACCAATTTTGAGTGGTTCCAGTTTTTTGCACATAAGGAGTATTGATGACAGTACAGGGTGTTCCTGAAATTTTGGTGGTGAAAACAATATCTTCCTTTCCATAATCTACACAGGCCTGTTTGTATTCTTTCGATATATGTGCTTCTTCACAGGCAATAAAGGGTGAGCCAATGGAAAGTCCTGCTGCTCCTAAATTCATAATTGTATCACTTCCTTCTTTAGTTCCTATTCCTCCTGCAGAAATTACAGGAATATTACAATGCTTATTTAAGAGTGGAATAATCTCTTCTGGACTTAGTTTTCCAGCATGTCCTCCAGCATTTTTATTTACTGCTATTACGGCATCAGCTCCCATCTTTTCTACTTTTTTGGCATATTTTTCTTCTACTACATCACAAAAAACTTTAATGCCTTTAGGTTTACATTGTTCAATTACCTCCTTAGGGCTACCTAATGAAGTAATGATAAAATCAACTCCTAATTCCACACAGGTTTTTAATTGTTGCTTCATTTTTATGTTGGACTTATTTACAATTAAGTTGATTCCTAATCCTTTATTTGTAGTGTTACTTCTTATTTCTTGTATTGCCTCTCTGAATTGTTCATCCTTACGGTAATTTAAAGCAGGAATACAGGCTGCAATTCCTGAATTCATTGCCTCAATCATCATTTTGGTATTGGTTACCAAAAACATTGGAGCCATTATTATTGGGTATTTTACTTCAAGCAGCTCATTAATAGGTGTTTTTTTCATTGTAATTTATTATGCGTGCATAAAATTAAAATTTATATCGTAACTGGAGTTTTAGTTCAGTCATTTTATTTCCATCAATAGTTTCATTGTATAGGTCAAATCCAAAGTAATTTAGGTCTATACCTATAACTCCTCCGTTTACTGGGATGGCACAAGCAGCAGTATGTCGGCTGAGTTCAGTTAAAAGAAACTGACTTTCTGAACCTGTTCCAAAAGTAAATTCATCAATATTCCCTAGCCCTGCTTGATTAGTGAAGTTACTCCATATTGTAGTTTGGGTTAGTCCACAACCTCCTAGTGCATTTGTTTGTGCATCTAAACTCTGAGCGAAACTACTTTGGATAAAGAGTATCTGTAATATGAATAAAAAAAAGGACCTCATTTGAGGCCCTAAGATATTAAATTTATTGAACTCTGAAAGAGTATTCATGACTTGCCAAATCCTTATTGGCTTTCACAATTTTTAGTTTTAAGTTTTCTTTATAGGTATTTACCTTACTATGAATTTCTTCATTATCAGTTGATAAAATTTGTGCTGCTAAAATTCCTGCATTCTGTGCTGCATCTAATCCTACTGTGGCTACTGGAATTCCAGGGGGCATTTGTAAAATAGATAGGATAGAATCCCATCCATCAATTGAGATAGATGAACGACAAGGAACTCCAATTACTGGGACAGTTGTAAATGCTGCAACTACTCCTGGTAAATGTGCTGCTCCTCCTGCTCCTGCAATAATTACTTTTATTCCATTTTTTCTAGCATTACTTGCAAACTCCTCAACTAATTGAGGGACTCTATGTGCTGATAATGCATTTATCTCAAATGGAATTTCCATTTCATTTAAAAATTCTGCTGCCTTTTTCATTACTGGCATGTCAGATGTGCTTCCCATAATTATACTTACTACTGCTTTCATATTATTTTTTTATTTTGACTGCAAATATATTGATTATTCTATTTTGGTACTTATACATTGTTATTGATTTTTAAAATTTACTTTACACATTATATATATGTAGTTTTAACTTTGCTTTTACTCATTCCATATTGATTCTTTGCTCATGATTCTATGACACATTATATATATGTAGTTTTAACTTTGTTTTACTCTTTTCATTTGGATTATTTGGTTATGATTCTTTACACATTATATATATAGGAGTTTTAAAGAGTTATCTTCATTAATTTAGCATAACTCCTTTTAGTATAAAACCAAACTTTAAAAAGCATTTTGACTATTTTCTATTGTAAATAATTTTGGAACTGTTCCTTTTCTTGATTATAAATAGGTACGCAAAGTTGTAACTGGTCTTAATACAGTAGATTTTCTTGAAATTCTCCATTGCAAAGGCTTATTTTAGATTAGATATTGAATTTAATCTATCTTGTTGTACTTGTTTTAAGCACTTGACACTTTAAAAATAGATAAAAGGAGCATTTTTATATTGATGAAGAAAGCTTCTTTTATGCTAATTCAATCTATTTAGGTATTTCAAGGTGCTTAATGAAACTATAATAACGATAAAAAACACATTTAATATTTTAAAATCACCTCTTTCTTAGGTGTGTTAAGTGTATTATTGGTTTTATTAACATTCGTATTTGAATAAATAGTATGTTTTATGTACTCATAACTATCATTAAATCAGAGTATAAAGCAAGTCTTATGTAGTGATCTAAAATTAATTTAAATTTTCTTTGATTATTTTGTGTGGGAATAAAATCGGTATATATTTGCAACCGCTTTTTGAGAGAAAAACAGTTCTTTAAAATATTTAAGTTTAAAATCTTTTTTAAATAAAAGTTGCAGGAGTTAAAAGTATTACTATTTTTGCAGCCGCTTTTTGAAGGAATTAAAACTTACTTATTTTTAAGTTTGAAATAAGTTTAAAATCTTTTTAAATAAAAGTTGCAGGAGTTAAAAGTATTACTATTTTTGCAGCCGCTTTTTGAAGGAATTAAAACTTACTTTTAAGTAAGAACAAAAAAAGTTTCGAAATAACTTGCTAACTAATATTTATATTATGTTTCAGATAGTTTTGAAAACAGTTCATTGAATTATTGAAGATAGAATTAAATTACATCCAATTACAGTCAATTATAAATTTTTTATACAACGGAGAGTTTGATCCTGGCTCAGGATGAACGCTAGCGGCAGGCCTAACACATGCAAGTCGAACGGTAACAGATCTAGCTTGCTAGATGCTGACGAGTGGCGCACGGGTGAGTAACGCGTATGCAATCTACCTATAACTGAGGGATAGCCCAGAGAAATTTGGATTAATACCTCATAATATTATTATTTGGCATCATTTAATAATTAAAACTCCGGTGGTTATAGATGAGCATGCGTTCTATTAGCTTGTTGGTGAGGTAAGAGCTCACCAAGGCAACGATAGATAGGGGGCCTGAAAGGGTGATCCCCCACACTGGTACTGAGACACGGACCAGACTCCTACGGGAGGCAGCAGTGAGGAATATTGCACAATGGAGGAAACTCTGATGCAGCCATGCCGCGTGCAGGATGACGGCCCTATGGGTTGTAAACTGCTTTTTTACAAGAAGAAACCTTGGTACGTGTACCAACTTGACGGTATTGTAAGAATAAGCACCGGCTAACTCCGTGCCAGCAGCCGCGGTAATACGGAGGGTGCAAGCGTTATCCGGATTTATTAGGTTTAAAGGGTTCGCAGGCGGAATTTTAAGTCAGTGGTGAAAGCCTACAGCTCAACTGTAGAACTGCCATTGATACTGATATTCTTGAGTATAGATGAAGTGGGCGGAATATGTCATGTAGCGGTGAAATGCATAGATATGACATGGAACACCAATTGCGAAGGCAGCTCACTAAACTATTACTGACGCTCATGAACGAAAGCGTGGGGAGCGAACAGGATTAGATACCCTGGTAGTCCACGCCGTAAACTATGATCACTAGATGTTGGCGATATATTGTCAGTGTTTTAGAGAAATCGTTAAGTGATCCACCTGGGGAGTACGTTCGCAAGAATGAAACTCAAAGGAATTGACGGGGGCCCGCACAAGCGGTGGAGCATGTGGTTTAATTCGATGATACGCGAGGAACCTTACCAAGGCTTAAATGTAGATTGACAGATTGTGAAAACAGTTTTTCTTCGGACAATTTACAAGGTGCTGCATGGTTGTCGTCAGCTCGTGCCGTGAGGTGTCGGGTTAAGTCCCATAACGAGCGCAACCCCTATTTTTAGTTACCAGCGAATAATGTCGGGAACTCTAGAAAGACTGCCTGTGTAAACAGTGAGGAAGGTGGGGATGACGTCAAATCATCACGGCCCTTATGTCTTGGGCTACACACGTGCTACAATGGTTACTACAGTGGGCTGCCATCTGGTAACAGAGAGCAAATCCATAAAGGTAATCCCAGTTCGGATCGGAGTCTGCAACTCGACTCTGTGAAGTTGGAATCGCTAGTAATCGTATATCAGCAATGATACGGTGAATACGTTCCCGGGCCTTGTACACACCGCCCGTCAAGCCATGGAAGTTTGTGGTGCCTGAAGTCAGTAACCGAAAGGATCTGCCTAGGGTAAAACAGATAACTAGGGCTAAGTCGTAACAAGGTAGCCGTACCGGAAGGTGTGGCTGGAATAT